>Ga0209123_1000037_pt1 | contig 262282 bp, 233 predicted proteins | sample BarGraIncu00431A_FD_184500 | JGI IMG/M metagenome (GOLD analysis project Ga0209123, IMG submission 184500) | Arctic peat soil microbial communities from Barrow, Alaska, USA - Barrow Graham LP Incubations 004-31A (SPAdes) (version 2) | ecosystem: Environmental > Terrestrial > Soil > Wetlands >... | reverse complement strand
CGATAGATCCAGCCGAATGTAATCAGCCACCGCCTCCAAGACATCGCCAGAGACACGCCTTGCATTGCAACTGTTCTGGCGCCTTTCATAGCAATGCTTCTGCGCCAGAAACGGGCTCCAGCGCTGGACTCCTCGATTTCTTCGGAGCTCTCTGCTGATCGTCGATTTGTGGCGATCAAGGACGAACGCAATCTCGCTGATAGTCTTTTTCTCTACATACAGCTCAAAAATGTGGCATCGTTCTTCTTGGGTCAGGTGGTGATAGGTCATTCTCGGCAACTTTCGACTGGCAGGTCAAAAAGTCAGAATGCTATTCCATCTGACCTTCCAACCCGTTAATCAACGTTGCACTTCATATCTGAACGCGGGGCTAAATCCTGAAGGCTTTCAGTTTCTTTGGCACAGACGGATTCTTCAGCGTCACATATCGGGGCAGGCCATCATCGTATTTTGGGTAATCCTCGCCCTGGATCAGCGGCGTTAGATAGCGTTTGCATTTGTCGGTGATACCAAAGCCGTCTCGGGTGATGAAATTCTTGGGCATGAACTTTTCGACATTTGCCACATCCTTCAGATCAGCCACGCCGATTCTGTATTTGTAAGGGATGTCGGAAATACGTTCGATGGTTGGCATCACGGAATTGCGCCCCTTAAGCGCCAGTTCCACCGCTGCTTTGCCAACTTCATAGGCATGTTTGATGTCCGTCTTGGACGCGATGTGGCGGGCCGCTCTTTGCATGTAGTCGGCTACCGCCCAGTGGAATTTGTAGCCCAGTACTTCGTTAATCAGGTTGGCGACGACTGGCGCTGCGCCGCCGAGATGCACATGACCGAATGCATCCTGCGTGCCCTGTTCGGCCAGAAACTTGCCGTCTGGCATGCGGACACCTTCAGACAGGACAACGGTGCAATATCCAAACTTCTTCACGTTGGCATCGACTTTGGCTAGAAACTTCTGCTGGTCGAATGGTATTTCCGGAAACAGGATAACGACAGGAATATTATGGTCTGCCAGCAAGCCGCTAGCGGCCGCAATCCAGCCAGCATGACGCCCCATCACTTCCAGCACGAAAATCTTGGTCGAGGTTTTTGACATCGATTTCACATCAAATGATGCTTCCATCGTCGAAACCGCTATGTATTTCGCCACCGAGCCAAAACCGGGACAACAGTCGGTGATTGGCAAGTCGTTGTCGATGGTCTTCGGGATATGGATGGCTTGCACCGGATAGCCCAGTGTCTTGGATAATTGCGACACCTTATAGCAGGTATCGGCGGAGTCGCCACCGCCGTTATAGAAGAAATAGCCGATGTTATGTGCCTGGAACACAGCGATTAAACGTTCGTATTCTCGGTCGTTATCCTCCAGTCCCTTCAACTTGTAGCGGCAGGAGCCGAATGCGCCGGATGGCGTGTAGCGCAAAGCGGCGATGTCGGCGTCAGATTCTTTGTTGGTGTCGATCAGGTCTTCTTCCAGCGCGCCGATGATGCCATTGCGGCCGGCGTAGACGGTGCCGACCCTGTCTTTGTGTTTGCGTGCGGTTTCAATCACGCCACAGGCAGAGGCGTTGATGACGGCGGTTACGCCGCCGGATTGGGCATAAAAGGCATTCTTCCTTGTCATGGCACAGGCGCTCCTTCAAATCTTCAAATTTGTGATGGATTCAACAGGGGGAGATGGCATTGTAACTTTTTCATTATCGCTCTTTTCAGGCAAAAGAGAATTCAGATTGGCATTGATAAAATATAAAGGCAGATATTTGTCACAATGCATAAAAAATGCACTGGCGTCTGGATTTATTTCAGAATCCTGTGTTATAATTTCTGTCTTCGCGGCTGTAGCTCAGTTGGATAGAGTACTTGGCTACGAACCAAGGGGTCGTGGGTTCAATTCCTGCCAGCCGCACCAGTATTGCAAAGGGTCTACCGAAAGGTGGGCCCTTTTTGTTTCAGCGACAGATTTATTCCATAGTGCTGCGGCATACGCATCCCCAACGATTCCAGCCGCCTATACATTAGGTTACCCGGTGTACTGCGGCGTATCATTCAGCGTGCCAACAATAGCCAAATTCACCTCACAACCGAAGAAGGCTATCGCCCTTGTCTCCACGAAATAATAGGGAAGAGACTATATTTTCTGCTAAATAAGCCAAATACGCAGTAGGGTTCAGTCAGCAGATAGAAAATGCGCTGGGCGGTGTGTAATACGAGGTCGGGCAGTTTGGCCAAAGCGGCAGACTGATCCGTTGGTCGGGAGCCTATTGCGAAAACGTGCCCTGTTCCTTATTTACGCATTCAGCTTTGCTTTCTTCCTGCTGTGCATGTGAGCCGCAGAGAGGGGCGACGACGTTAAACTGAGAGACGAGAAGCGGGGGGCGTCAGGAAAGGCAACAGTCGGCGCAAGACTATTCGGCGGCAAGCTCGATTGAACTCCCGTTCTAACCGTTTGGGGTCGATGCCGGTGTACCAGATACCCTGTTCGTTAAGTACAGCGCTGACCTGATATCCGCCTTTGCGCTGGGAAAGCCAGCCGCGTTGCCCGCCCCATAGGCTAAAAAGTTCGATTGTCATGGTTGAGTTTTCCTTAGATGCATGGTGTCTGGACTTCGTCCGGGCCGGTGACAATGAGTGTGTTTTCATTTGTCCCCTGCTTTTCGTAAACGATGGGTGGTTTGATTAAATATACTGTATGCAAATACAGTAGTCAAGTGTTGATTGAAAGAAAGTGGGGGATGGGCTTTCGGCTCAGACTGCGTAAAAACAGAAAATGCACGCTTACAACCGACGATCACATATTTATGCTCATAAAATCCACCTCAAACGCTTGGTGTGGGTGATGATCGAATGGTGGGAATGAAAAACGTGGTTCACCCCCACCATTACTCAGCCACCCTGCTCTTTAGCAAAAGAATTAAAGGGTTAGGCTAGAATTATTAATGGGCCAAGGGGTTCAGCATCGTTTTGCTTAGAAGTACTAAGAACATAGGGATAAGCCACTAATAACGCGTCGCGTTATTAGTCGAGGCTAAAACCTCTATTTCTGGCATTTTTATGGCCCACAGCACCAAAAAAGCACATAAATCCGGAATTTTTAAGCCTGTAATATGACATTTCCATGGAGTATGTGGGAAAATATGCAGGATAGCTAGGTAATGCGAGCCGAGGAAAAAATACCGGCATGAGTATGTCGCTCTATTTGCCTCACCCCATCCCCACGATCACATGCCCACCCGCAACCTCAGCATACTTAGCGCGCAAACAGCAGCAAGACCAGCGGCTTTGTCGGCAGTAGCTGGCAGACGGCGATAGGGTCATCAAACAAAACCAAAATAGCGCCAGTAACTGAAGTGATGTCCTATGTTCGCTGCCAATAAAAACGGGTTAATGCGTAAGCATTAACCCGTTTTTTGTTTAGGTGGGATTACTGCTTGCGCATTGATCCAACTAGCAGGTATTTGTCTTCGATAATGTCATACCGGAGGATGGCGCCAGTCATGCGCTCTATGCGGAAGCGGTCAATGACAGGCGAGACTTGTGGGTCGCCGGGGCAGCCATCGCCGTGCTTTTCTCGCATAGCCACTTCAGTTTGTTTTTCATCCTGCTGTTCGACCATAAATTGCAGGCACTCGACCTTCGCCCAGTCGGCATACTTATCATCCTTCTTGACGATCTCAACCAGCGCGGCTGTCGTGGCATCCGGATCTGGCTCGCGTGAACACCCGGCGAGAATAATGGCCGAAAAAGCCGTAGCGAGAATGGCAGAGACTGACCATTTCCTAAGTTTTATAACAGAATGGTTCATATTTTTTGCGCCAAGGCGCTTGGTCGAAGGGCGCTCAATGCTGCGGCGCTACTTTGCTCTTGGCGCGCGATGCGGCGTAGTGTTGGTAAATCAGCTGCAGGCTTAGCACCAGCTTCTTGACCAGATTTTCACGCCCATCACTGTCGATCAAGGTGGGTTTTTCTTGCATCTTGTCTGACAACTCGTTGCGCAGAGCGGCGATTTGCAAAAGGAGTGCATCTTCGCTGCTGTCTTCAAGCAGATCGCCCCAACTTGCTTCACGCAATTGCACGCCAAGCATAAATGCGTCAGCCCAATCGTTCGCCGAGCATTTGCCATCCTTGTCTGCATACAGAAATGGATAATAGATGGTGCCCTTCGCGAGGGATGCATCAATATGCTTCCAGTGTTCTGCCAGCGCGTCCATGATTGTGTCGCCCTGTTCTTTGGATTGAAATTTCGGGAGCGCACCGCCAAAAATATACGGAAGATACTCGCTGGACGAAATTTGCTCTGGCCCTGAAATCAACGCGCAGAAAAATCCATCCAGATGCTCAAAGTGCATTGCGTTTGGAACAGTGTCCAGAAAATTTTGGAGCATGTCGATTTTTTCGTCAGACAATCCGGCTTGTGTGGGTCGCATGAGTATGGTTGTCAGTAAGTTGGAGTGGATGCCTTGGAAGTTATTATTTAGGCTTGAAACAAATATTCAGACCCTGTTCCGCCTCGCTGATGCTGCCCGCATTTTGTACCTGGCGGAAGCCTTGTTTCTCCAGCAGCGCACGTGCTTGCTCTGAGCGGCGGCCAGTGGCACAGTACAGCAGAATGCGGCTATCTTTACGGATGCCTTTGAGCGAATAAATACTGGTGCCGATCTGGTCGAGCGGCAAATTTACTGCGCCATCTATATGTTTAGGCGTGAACTCATTGGCGGTTCTGACGTCGATGATGAAGTCCGGCTTTGGGCAGTTGTTCGAGTTTGCACCGATTGCATGCGGGGCAAAAGCGGTTAGCACCAACGACAACAGAAAAAGCAGCTTTATTTTCATATTGAATTTCACAGAATATTTAGAACGCTAGATGGCTACTTCCTTCTGCGCGGCTCATTTTTTCCAAAGAATTTCATGCCGATAAATCCGACAACGGCAGTAACAAACAAGGCATTCATAAACCACTCAGTGAGGCTCTCAGAACTGAAGTTCGCAGAATAGGCTGGGTAAAAAGTGACACCGAAACCTACCAGCAGGGATAGCAAAAACACTTTAATCTTCAAAAGATTCATTCATTTCTCCAGGGGGGGCGAAGCTAAACCAGTTCACAGTATTCAATCATATCATTTGCAGGCAAGTATAATGAAGCCAAAGGGCATAATGGCATAGGCAACAAAAAAGCCCCGAAACGTTTAGTTTTCGGAGCATCTTCTTGTTTGCAGCTACTAAATTTTGGTGCCCACGGAGGGACTCGAACCCCCACACCTTACGGCACATGGACCTGAACCATGCGCGTCTACCAATTCCGCCACGTGGGCATTGCCGTGCGTTTGCAATGATACTGAATACAGACGCCGGAAAAACGAGTATTATAGCGACAATTCCGAATAAGTCAATTTATCTCGTATCCAGGCTCTCCGCCATTTTGCTGGCGTTGTGTTATCGATGACCTGGAACCAAATGACTATTACCAATCCAGCCTAAAGAAGCCAAAAAACACTTGAACCAGTATCCCTACCCCATCCCCAGCCGAGAAGACATTCTCGGCTTGTTGCGCACTTCGTTGACGCAGCATGACGCACATTCCATTGCTAAGGCGCTAGGCGTCAAGCTCAAGGAAATGGAGGGGTTGATGCGTCGCCTGACCGCAATGGAGCGCGACGCCCAGATCAAGCTTGATGCTGGCGGTCATTACCAGTTGCTGAAGCAGTCCGACTTTATCCTGGGACGTGTCAGCAGTCACATTGACGGTTACGGTTTCCTGATACCAGATGAGCCGGGCGATGACATCTTCCTGTCGGAAAATGAAATGCGCAAGGTTTTGCATGGCGACCGCGTGCAGGTTCGTGTCGTTGGAACCGACCGGCGTGGTCGGCCTGAGGGCACAATTGTTGAGGTTGTAAGCCGTGCCAACACGCATGTAATCGGCCGTTTGCTGAACGAAAATGGCGTGTGGGTGATTGCGCCGGAAGACAGGCGCATCAATCAGGACATTATCGTTGCTGGTTCACCGGGCAAGGCAAAAGCAGGGCAAGTGGTCAGCGTCGAACTGATTGAACAACCGTCACGCTATACGCAGCCGGTCGGCAAGGTGGTCGAGGTGCTGGGCAGCATCGACGATCCAGGCATTGAAATCGAGATTGCCGTGCGTAAGTTCGGAGTGCCACATATATTTCCTGAAGCAACGCAAAATCTGGCGGCAAAGTTGCCGTCGGAAGTCTCGGACGAAGATCTGGTTGATCGTGTTGATTTGCGCGATATTCCGATGGTCACGATCGATGGTGAAGATGCGCGTGACTTTGACGATGCGGTGTATTGCGAGCCGGTGAAGATCGGGCGTGCAAACGGCTTCCGTATGCTCGTCGCAATCGCTGACGTCAGTCATTACGTCAAGCCGAATGACGCGATCGATGCCGAAGCATTAAATCGTAGTACCTCAGTGTATTTTCCACGTCGCGTGATCCCGATGCTGCCGGAAAAACTTTCGAATGGGCTGTGCTCGCTGAACCCGGATGTTGATCGTCTGACGCTGGTCTGTGACGCCGTCATCACTGAGCAGGGCGAGGTGACCGCTTACCAGTTCTACCCTGCGGTGATCCATTCTGCTGCACGGATGACGTATAACGAAGTAGCGGCGATCCTTGGCAATACCAAAGGAGTAGAGGCAGCCAAACGCAAGACGCTCGTGCCACACCTGCTGAGCCTTTATTCGCTGTTTCATATATTGCATCAAGCGCGGGAAAAACGTGGCGCGATCGATTTCGAGATGGTCGAAACCTACATCGTTAGCAATGCACAAGGCAAGATCGAAAAAATCATCCCGCGCATCCGTAATGATGCACATCGCCTGATCGAAGAATGCATGCTGGCAGCCAACGTCTGCGCGGCTGATTTTCTGATGCGGAATGAACAACCCGGTACTTACCGCATCCATGCGGGCCCGACGACCGAAAAGCTGAATAAAGTCAGGTCGTTTCTGACGCAGGCTGGGTTGACGCTTGGTGGCGGCGATAAGCCTGCGCCATCTGACTATGCGGCATTGATGGACAAGGTAAAGGCGCGTCCAGATTCGCTCGTGGTGCAAACCATGTTGCTGCGTTCGATGCAGCAGGCGGTGTACAGCCCAGACAATATCGGCCACTTTGGCCTCGCCTATGAAGCGTACACGCACTTCACCAGCCCGATCCGACGTTATCCTGATTTGCTGACGCACCGTGCGATCAAGGCAGTTCTGCAAGGCAAACGTTACGACCCCAAGGGTATCGATACCAGCATATTGAATACTTCGGTCTCGCTTGCAGTCCAAAAGCAGAAGCTAAAAGACAAGGCAGAAGGCAAGGCGAAGCCGGAAGCATCGCTCACGATCTGGGATGCGCTCGGTGTCCATTGTTCCGCCAACGAACGCCGTGCCGACGAAGCCTCGCGCGATGTCGAAGCATGGCTGAAATGCTACTTCATTCGCGACAAGCTGGGAGAGCATTTTTCCGGTACCGTTTCTGGCGTGACGCCATTTGGCATTTTTGTGCAGCTGGATGAAATTTATATCGAAGGCATGGTGCATATCAGTGAGCTGGGAACCGATTATTTCCAGTTTGACGAGGCACGCCACGAATTGCGCGGTGAGCGCTCCGGCAAGCGTTACCAGTTAAGTACTCGTGTGATGGTACAGGTCAGTCGTGTTGATCTGGACGCGCGCCGTATTGACTTGCGCTTGGTGGATGAGCCCGGTCGGCCTTCTACTGGCCGTCCAGCACCTAAGGGCGATGGCAGACGCAGTGCATTCACGCCGACCGAAAGCAAGTCTGCACCGGCGAAAAAACAAAATGTTGCGCCAGCACAGAAAAATTTTGGTAAAGCTGCTGAAAAAAATCAAGACCGGTATGCGCCGGTTGTAGCGAGAGCGGGAAAACCCCCGCGTCCGCCCAAGCCTAATGCCAAACCCGGCAGGAAGAAAAAATAAACATGAAAAACAAACTAATTTTCGGCTTTCACGCCGTGACCTCGCGCCTGCGCCATGAAGCATCCTCCGTCGAAGAAATCTATGTCGACGCTGGCCGGGCAGACCGCCGCATGCAGGACTTGTTGTACGCAGCGAAGGGCGCTAATGTGCGCATCATCCAGGCGGATGATCAGCGCCTAAGCAACATGGTTGGTACACGTCGCCATCAGGGTGTCGTAGCGCAAGCAGCCCCACTGTCGCTGGCACGAAATCTCGATGAACTGTTAGATGCAATTGAAGGTCCGCCTTTGTTGCTGGTACTTGACGGCATCACCGATCCGCATAATCTGGGCGCGTGTTTGCGCGTTGCCGATGGCGTTGGTGCGCATGCTGTGATCGTACCGAAGGATCGTGCCGTTGGACTGAATGCGACGGCGGCAAAGGTCGCAAGCGGTGCTGCCGATACCGTGCCATATATCACCGTCACCAACCTGGCGCGCACGCTGCGTGATTTGAAGGAACGCGGGATTTGGCTGATTGGTTCCACTGATGATGCGGAAAAGACTATTTACGAAGCTGATTTTAGCGGTCCGGCAGCGCTGATCATGGGCTCGGAAGGCGAGGGCATGCGCCGCTTGACGCGTGAAACTTGCGATATGCTGGTCAGCATCCCGATGTTCGGCGCAGTTGAAAGTCTGAACGTATCGGTCGCGGCGGGTGTGTGTCTGTACGAAGCACGTCGTCAGCGTTTACCGAAAGGCTGAAGTATCAGCTAGAGAAATAATGGGGGCAGACTTGTTTTTGCTTTGTGAAAATAAGCGACTGCGCCCTAATTTCCATATCAAGCAGGCGTGCGCCATTTTCTAATTTGCTGGTAACAGGCTATTATTACGTGTCCAGCAACCAGACGATCAACACAGGGTTTTTCCATGTTCCCCCAGCTTCGCGAAGACATCGCCAGTATCATCAAGCGTGACCCGGCCGCCCGTACGGCGTGGGAAGTGCTGACCTGCTACCCAGGTTTGCAGGCGATAGCCATCCATCGCGCTGCGCGCTGGTGCTGGATGCATGGGATGAAATGGTTGGGGCGCTTCATCTCGCATCTTGGCCGCATGTTTACCGGCATCGAAATTCACCCTGGTGCGACCATTGGCCGCCGCGTATTTATTGATCACGGCTTTGGTGTGGTCATCGGCGAGACGGCGGAAATTGGTGACGATTGCACCATCTATCAGGGCGTCACATTGGGCGGCACGTCGTTGAGCAAGGGCGCCAAACGCCATCCGACGCTCGCACCGGGTGTCATCATCGGCGCAGGTGCAAAAATACTTGGCAGCTTTACGGTCGGCGAAGGCGCGAAAGTAGGCTCCAATGCGGTTGTCGTGAAGGCGGTGCCAGCAGGCGCAACGGCTGTCGGCAATCCGGCGCGTATCATTCAAAAGGATGAAAATCAGGTAGTTGAAGATGCAGCGACGCGCGTTTTTTCAGCGTATGGCATTACTCCAGACGGCGACGATCCCTTGATCAAGGCTTTGCAAGGCTTGATCAACCATGCTGCCGCTCAGGATCATCAAATTCGTATCTTGACGGACGCTCTGGAAAAAGCCGGGATTGCGCACGACCATCTGCCAGAATCAGCTAAATTCGACCTGGAAAAATTCAGAAAACTGGTTGACTGACGCGCGGGTCGTGGTCATCGCGCGTGCAATGACAAAGGACTCGACATGAACATCGATTGCAGTGTTTTTCAGGCTCCAACAGGAAAAAAGATCCAACTCAAATCTTGGCCGACGCACGTTAAACCCTATTATGGGTCGAAGCGCGAGTACAAAAAACTTTTGGCTGAACAAGTTGTCGAGCTGAGCGCGTCACAACGTCTTTTATATGCCTCTGATCGCTATTCCTTGCTGCTTATTTTTCAGGCTATGGATGCAGCGGGTAAGGATGGCGTCATCCAGCATGTGATGTCTGGTATCAATCCGCAAGGCTGCCAGGTTTTCAGCTTCAAACACCCAAGTGCGACCGATCTTGACCATGATTTCTTGTGGCGTACCACCCAATGTCTGCCGGAGCGGGGACGAATCGGGATATTCAATCGCTCTTATTACGAGGAAGTTCTGATAGTCCGCGTTCACCCAGAAATTTTGCGAGCTCAACGCTTGCCGGATGCTTCGCTGAATGAGCGCACTATCTGGCGCAACCGCTACCGCTCTATCGTCGATCACGAGAAGCATCTGCATCGCAATGGTACGCGCATCATCAAATTTTTCCTGCACCTGTCGAAAGAAGAACAACGCAAACGTTTTCTCAGTCGGATAGACGAGCCAAGCAAAAATTGGAAATTTTCGATGGCTGATGTTGAAGAGAGAAAATACTGGGACGATTACATGCTCGCGTATGGGGATTGTCTGAGTGCGACTAGCACAAAGGACGCGCCTTGGTACGTCGTGCCAGCCGACGACAAGGAAAACGCGCGGCTGATCGTGTCCGAAGTCATCGTCAAAACTTTGAAAAGCATGCCAATGGAATATCCCATGCAAGACGAAAATAGAATGGCTGAATTGCAGGCGATACGCAAACAGCTGGTCAGGTCTTGAATAGTGCAATTGTCATGTTGCGTGAAATGGCACAAACGTCTAGGTAGTGAGGGGTCATAGTCATGTCTGATATCACTCCCAAACCCCATATACATTCACGCTTGAACGAAGTCGCTTTTTTGTTTTTATGCCTCGGTCTTACTGCATTTGGCGGCCCAGTTGCTCACATCGCGATGATGCACGATGAGACGGTCAAGCGGCGCAATTGGCTGAGCGATCAGGCTTTTCTTGACCTGGTCGGCGCGACGAATTTGATCCCGGGCCCCAATTCAACCGAGATGGCGATCCACCTCGGCTACCTGCGTGCCGGTTGGCGCGGAATGCTGATCGCAGGATTATGTTTCATCATGCCGGCGATGCTGATTGTGATGGGCTTGGCGTGGGCCTATGTCGAATTTGGTCGCACGCCTGAGGTCCAATGGGTGCTGTATGGTGTCAAACCGATTGTGATCGCCATTGTTGCGCAGGCGCTGTGGGTATTGGGACGCAAGGCAGCCCATGGCCCGGTGCTGCTGCTTACGGGGATGGCCGTTCTCGTCGCCTATTTTGCTGGCGTGAATGAAATAGCGTTGCTGTTTGGCGCCGGACTGATCGTGATGCTGCTGGCAAACCGTCACCGCATCAAGAGCCATATGCTCGCTGTCGCTGCGTTCCCGTTTGCTTCTGCTAGCATCGACGTGCCATCGCAGATTCCATACAGCCTTTCGCACCTCTTTTTTACCTTCTTGAAGATTGGTTCCGTTCTGTATGGTAGCGGCTATGTGCTGCTGACCTTTCTGCACACGGATTTTGTAGTCCGTCTCGGTTGGCTGACCGACCAGCAACTGATTGATGCGGTGGCGATAGGGCAGATTACACCGGGTCCGGTGTTCACTACAGCTACCTTTATCGGCTACCTTTTGGGTGGAACAGCTGGCGCGCTTGTTGCGACGCTGGCGATATTCCTGCCGTCCTTTGTGTTTGTTGCGATCTCCAATCCATTTATTCCTCGCATGAGAAATTCACCGTGGTTTGGCAGTTTTCTGGATGGCTTGAATGTCGCATCGCTGGGCTTGATGGCGGCTGTGACGTGGCAACTTGGCGTGACGTCCCTAGTAGACCCATTAACGGTGGTTGTGGCACTGCTCGCGCTGGTGTTGCTGCTGCGCTACCAGGTAAATTCAAGCTGGCTGATGGTAGGCGGCGCTGTGATCGGTGTAATGCGTTGGTTGCTTGTGTGAAGGGCGTTATTGATCGTTAGGGTAGTGCGTGACCATCCGCCCCTGAATATCGAAGCGCCGGAGTGAGCCATCGGCATACAGCGCGACCCAGCCGCCACGTTCAGGCTTGAATTCGCATTCCCAATCCGTCAAAACATAACGCACTCGCTTGCCATCGGTCGAATCGTGCCGCGCCGGGAGGTGCGTATGGCCATGGATCATTACTGATGCGCCAGTTTGCTCAAACAACGCATCAATCGCCGCTGGGCTGACATCCATTGTCATCAATGGTTTGTCCTGCTTGGAGAGACGACTTTTGTTACGGACGCCATCGACGATTGCCTTGCGCAGTTTCAGCGGCAGCATCAGAAATAATTTTTGCAGTAAGGGATTATGCGTCTTGGCGCGGAATGCCATGTATGAGCGGTCGTTAGTACATTGCGCATCGCCGTGCGTGAGTACGATGCGCTTTCCGGCAATATCCAACACATGAGTATCAGGCAGCAAAGTCATGCCGGCGGCGCTGGCAAATTTGTTGCCAAGTAGAAAATCGCGGTTGCCACCGATCCAGAATACCTTGACGCCGGCGTCGTTGACGTCGCGGATGGCGCGGACTATCGACTGGTTCCACGGCGTGACAAGGTCATCGTCACCAGCCCAGGCTTCAAACAAATCGCCGAGCAGATAGAGTTGTTGCACTTTTTTGGCGCGATCGCGCATGAAGGCAAAAAACGCCTGCGTCGTTTTTGGGTGTGCCGGCGCAAGATGAAGATCGGAAATAAAAAGCGCAACCATTTCGGGTTGCGCTCGCGTCGCAGTCATGGCTGGGCCGAATTCATTTGGTGGAACGCAGCTCAGACGATTTCCGCTTTTTCGATGATGACATCTTCAACAGGCACATCGGCGTGCATGCCGGCGCGGGTAGTTTTGACACCGGTGATTTTGTCGACCACGTCCATGCCTTCGACAACCTTGCCAAATACACAGTAGCCCCAGCCATCTTGGCCAGGATAGTCGAGGAAGCTATTGTCGTTAACATTGATGAAGAATTGTGCGGTAGCCGAATGCGGATCGGAGGTGCGTGCCATCGCCAGCGTATAGGCCTCATTTTTCAGACCGTTCTTGGCTTCATTTTGTATCGGTGCATTATTGGTTTTTTGGCTCATGCCCGATTCAAAACCGCCACCCTGAACCATGAAGCCGGGGATTACACGATGGAAAATCGTGCTGTCATAATGGCCGGAGCGCACATAGTTGAGAAAGTTCTCAACGGTATTAGGCGCTTTTTCTGCATTGAGGTCGATTTTTATTTTGCCGAAGTTGGTGGTGAAAATCACAGCCATGATGGTTCCTTGTTGGTGGGTTTTGTCGAAAGTTTAATATTTTACTTAATCACAGCGGCTGATTCAATCACCACTTGTTCCTCAGGAACGTCATTACGTCCAGTTGGCACCTGCTTGATTTTATCCACGACATCCATGCCCTTGATCACTTTGCCGAAAACTGCGTAACCCCAGCCATCTTGCCCCGGATTATCGAGGAAACTGTTGTGCTTGACGTTGATGAAGAATTGCGAGCTAGCCGAATGCGGTGATGACGTGCGTGCCATTGCCAGCGTATAGGCCTCATTCTTCAGACCGTTTGCAGCCTCGTTTTCTATCGGTGCACGGGTTGGTTTTTGCTGCATGTTCTGGTCAAAGCCGCCGCCCTGTATCATGAAATTGTTGATGACGCGGTGGAAAATCGTACCGTTGTAGTGGCCATCCTTCACATATTGAATAAAGTTGGCAACACTTTTGGGTGCCTTGGCTGGATACAGTTCCAGCACCATGTCACCCATATTGGTTTTCAACAGCACGCGTGGATTATCTGCCGCTGTTGCTGTGAGGGTGGAAATAGAGAGCAGCAAACCGATACATAGTGCTGTTATACGGCGAAAATGTAATTTCATCAGAGGTAGTCCTTGATTGTGTTTTCGTAAACGATTTTCCATTTTGTTCCTTCCTTGGCCCAAAGTTGGAAACGGCGGGTCGGCGCGATAATTTTTCCGTTCTGTGTATCTAGCTTAAACGCGGCGGAGACCAAATTATCCCGGCCTGGATAACGCATCAAGGTGACATCGCGGATTTTAACTGAAGTGTTTGCCTCTGCAGATGCAGAATGTTGTTTTGAAAACCAGGTTTTCAGGTCTTCATTCGCAACGGATTTGAAGCTTGCTGAATAATTTTTGAGTAAGTTCGCGTGATTGCTGTTTTCCATATCGCGCCGCCATTGCTCCAGCATTTTGGAGGCAGTCTTTCGGTCACTATTCCAGATCTTGGCGTTCACCAGTTCCACTTGGTCGCTGATTACCACCAGCGTTTTGTAGACGTCAATGGTAGCGCCCAACTCTGTCATGTCCGGGTTAGTCAGTGCAACACAGCCGTCAGACGCCAGGGGTGGGCGGCTGAAGCTGCCGGATGGCATGCCATGTAGCCAGATGCCAGAACCGTTGCGGCCATTGACCTTGTCCCATTCATTCGGATAATTCAGCGGCAATGCGCCGGTGCCATAAAAGTCGGGCAACTTGGCCTGAGGAATCCGACCTGTGATGCGATAGATGCCGAGCGGCGTTTTTTGGTCGCCTTCTTTGGTCTTGTCGACGCCCAGCTTGCCATGCGAGATGTAGTAATGGTGCAGCAGCGAGAGTTTGCCGTTCCTATTTACGTAGACATACATCCGCGATTGCCTGGTGTCGACCAGCAGCGCATATTTATGGTCGTCCCTGAGTTGCGTAAAGGCGCGCGGAACCAGATCCGGATCAGGTATGAAATTTAGCATCTTCAGGCGCGCCATTGCTTCAGCACGCAGGTCTTGCAGCTTGTTCGCAGGCGCCCCATTTGGTGCGGCACCCAAGTCAGTAACCGGGCGCGCATGCATCATCAGTAAGTCGCCGCGTATCAGATGTGCCAGGTGGAACTGGGGATAAGCTTCAACTAGTCGGTCGGCTTTCGCGAGTGCGCTGCGCAGGTGGGCACCGTCCATATCCATGTAGATTTCGGCTAGCAGGGCGTCGGGATTAGGCCTGGGGCCTTGTGTTTTGACCGGCTCACTTATTTCAGCCTTGCTTTTTGCCTTGCTTTTTGATTTTCCCTTGGATGGAGACGATGCCTTTGCCTTGTTGCTGACTTTGGATTTGGTGCTGGCGCTGGCTTTTTGCTTGGCGTGCACAGGCGGCACAGCGGCCAGGCCGCCAACCAAAATCAGCAAGGCCAAAGCAGGGAAAAAACAACGCCCGCCTTGTGTGAGAAGTGAGCGTATGGTTGAAAATGGTTGAATCATCCGTGGTTAGCCTGCGTGCTCCTGCTGGATCTTCCATTTCCCGCCTGATTTGGTAAAGACCATCGCCTTCTTGCTGGAAGCAGACAGGCGGTCCGAGGTGTAGGCTTGGCGGAATTTCACGGTGGCTGTATTGCCAGAAAAGGTGATTTGAGGCGATTCAACTTTCACGTTGATGCGGCTTTTCCCGACGATGCGCGACTGACGTTCGTCGGCCCAGGCTTTACGCGACATGCCTTTTGGTGTCTGAAAGTCGTTGGCGTAATAACTCAGATATTTTTTTACGTCCTTGCTGCTCCATGCGGCTGCCCATTCGTTGAGTGCTTGCGCAATATCATCGCGATCGGCGTTGTTGCCCGCTACTGGTTTTGCTACTGGTTTTGGCTCAGGTTTAGCCGTTACTGCTGGCTTTGCTTCTGGCTTGGCGCTTGTGGCAGATGCAACGGTCACTACGGGGGCTGGCGGTACGGATGCTGGCGCTGATGCCTGTTTCGTCACAGCAATCACTGGTGCGGCGGCGACTTTTGCGCCCTGCGCTGCTGTTGTACCGCCGACCAGCGAGTGCACCATCGCTAGTTTTGCCTTGGCCGAACCATTGCCGGAATTCATTTGCAGCGCCTTGTCATACGACTGGCTGGCGAGCTTTGCGTACAGGTCGCCCAAGTTCTCGTAGGCCGTGGCATATGAAGGGTTGGTGCGAATTGCCATTTCCAGCGCGGCGCGCGCCTTGTCGTACTGTCCGCTAGCTGCAAACAGAACGGCAAGATTGTTGTAAGGTTCAGGTAGCGCAGGGTATTCCTGCGTCAATTTGGTGAAGACCACAATTGCTTTCTCAGTCTGGTTCTGTTCCGTCAGAATCAGACCTTTCAGGAAAAGCATATGCGCGTCATTCGGGTGTTGCGCCAGAAAACTGTCGGTCGCTACAAGCGCTTCCGGGTACTTTCCAGCGCTGACCAGCTTGCGCGTATCCGACAACTCATCGGCGAACGTAGGACGCGGCAGTAGCAGGCAAAGCGCCGCAAGCAGGAAAATGCAAATTATTAAAAGACCTTGATGCAAGGGAGGGCTGGAGAAACGAATGACTGGTTTCATAAGTGCTATACTTTGCGGTCAAAATTGCATTCTATCAAATTAACTCTGCACTAAGGGTTCAAATATCGTGGTGAGCTTGTATATTCAGCGCGCCGCGATAGCCGACGGCGGAGTGATGCGACGCCAGACAACCATCCTTCATCGGTATCAGACAGCCTCATGAGCAATTTGCAAATTTACAACACGCTGGCGCGTGAAAAGCAGACCTTTACTCCGATCGAACCTGGCAAGGTGCGCATGTATGTATGCGGCATGACGGTTTACGACTATTGCCACATCGGTCATGCGCGCATGATGATGGTGTTCGACGTTGTGTATCGCTGGCTCAAGGCGACAGGCTACGACGTCACCTATGTGCGCAACATCACCGACATCGACGACAAGATCATCAAGCGCGCGGTTGAAAATGGCGAGCCTATCTCACACTTGACGTCGCGCTTCATCCAATACATGCATGACGATACCGATGCGCTCGGCATCCTGCACCCTGACCATGAGCCACGCGCGACTGATTATGTGCCGCAGATGCTGGGCATCATCGAGAAGCTTGAAAGCAATGGCCTCGCCTACAAGTCGTCTGATGGCGACGTGAATTTTTCGGTGCGTGATTTTGACGGTTACGGCAAATTATCCGGCAAGTCGGTGGACGACTTGCGTGCAGGTGAGCGCGTCGACGTGAATACCGGCAAGCGCGATCCGCTCGACTTTGTGTTGTGGAAAGCGTCAAAGGAATCCGAGCCGGAAGAAGTGAAATGGCCATCCAAGTGGGGCAGTGGCAGACCGGGTTGGCATATCGAATGTTCTGCAATGTCCAGTTCTTTGTTGGGCGAAAGATTCGACATTCATGGCGGTGGTGCAGATTTGCAATTTCCCCATCATGAAAACGAGATTGCACAATCCGAAGGGGCATGCCAGCACGTTTTTGTGAATTACTGGATGCACAATGGTTTTGTACGCGTCGACGATGAAAAAATGTCGAAATCGCTCGGTAATTTTTTCACGATCCGTGACGTGTTGCAGCAATATGACGCCGAAGTGGTGCGCTTTTTTATCATCCGTGCGCATTACCGCAGTCCCTTAAATTATTCCGACGCGCATCTGGACGATGCAAAACACGCGTTGACGCGGCTGTATACTGCCTGCAATAAAGTGCCGGCCGACAATCTGCCGCTCGACTGGAACGAGCCTTTTGCGGCGCGTTTTTCCGATGCGATGAATGACGATTTTAATACCCCGCTCGCTATTTCCACCCTGTTCGAGCTGGCTACTGAAGTCAACCGCACTACATCCCCACGGATGGCGGGGCAGTTGAAGTCGCTCGCCGGCGTGATTGGACTGTTGCAGCGTCCACCACAGCAATTTTTGCGGGGGGGCAGCGATGTCGATGATGCGATGGTAGCCGGTTTGATCCACGCGAGAACGGAAGCGAAGCAGGCGAAGAATTTTGCTGAGGCCGACCGTATTCGCGCCAAACTGCTGTCGAAAGGCATTGTCCTCGAAGACAAACCGGCTGGTATTACCGAATGGCGTCGCGCATGATGGCGAGCGCGCAGCCAGTCGTTTCTGTTCCGCCGTACTGGGAACAGGCGAAGGCTGACTTGATGAAGCGTGACCGCGTGATGAAAAAGCTGATACCGCAATTTGGCGACATGCAATTGCTGGGACGCACCAATCCGTTCACAACGTTGGCGCGTTCTATCATCGGGCAGCAAATTTCCGTCAAGGCGGCAGAAACCGTTTGGCAGCGATTTTTATTGGTGTGTCCAAAATGCACGCCGCTCGATGTTTTGAAGGTAGGCAAGGATAGCTTGGGCGCTTGCGGTTTGCCCAAACGCAAGACTGAATATATCCTCGATCTGGCCGAGCACTTCCGCAATAACCGGGTTCATGTGGGTGAGTGGACCGAGATGCCGGATGAGGATGTAATTGCGGAATTAATTCAAATTCGTGGCATAGGACGCTGGACAGCGGAGATGTTTTTGATATTTAATCTGCTGCGTCCGAACGTGATGCCGCTGGATGATATCGGTTTGCTGAAAGGCATCAGCACTTGTTATTTTTCAGGCGAGCCGGTTTCGCGCAGTGATGCGCGTGAAGTTTCTGCCAACTGGGAACCCTGGCGTACAGTCGCAACCTGGTATCTTTGGCGTAGCCTCGACCCGGTTCCGGTAGAATATTGATGATTATGGTGTAGAAAGGGAAACATGTGAGCAAAACGACATTTCTCAATTTTGAACAACCGATCGCAGAACTCGATTCCAAAATCGAAGAGCTGCGCTTTGTGCAGGATGACTCTGCGGTTGATATTTCAGAAGAAATCGAACGTCTGGCCAAGAAAAGCCAGCAACTCACCAAGGATATTTACGCCAAGCTGACGCCGTGGCAAGTGTCGCAAATTGCGCGCCATCCGCAGCGCCCGTATACGCTGGATTACATCAACGAGATTTTCACCGATTTCCATGAACTGCACGGCGACCGCAACTTTGGCGACGATGCGGCGATTGTTGCTGGTCTGGCGCGCTTCAACGGCCAGGCCTGCATGGTGATAGGCCACCAAAAAGGACGAGATACCAAGGAGCGCGGTTTCCGCAACTTTGGCATGCCGCGCCCGGAAGGCTATCGCAAGGCTTTGCGCCTGATGCGCTTGGCAGAAAAATTCAACCTGCCGATCTTCACCTTTATCGATACGCCAGGTGCGTTTCCCGGCATCGATGCCGAAGAACGTGGCCAGTCCGAGGCGATCGGCCGTAATTTGTTTGTGATGGCAGAGCTCAAGGTGCCACTGATTGCGACCATCATCGGCGAAGGCGGCTCCGGTGGCGCGCTGGCGATTGCAGTCGGCGATTCGGTACTGATGTTGCAATACTCGGTTTACTCGGTGATTTCGCCGGAAGGCTGCGCGTCTATTTTGTGGAAGTCGGCTGAGCGCGCATCGGATGCGGCTGATGCACTGGGGTTGACCGCGCACCGTCTCAAAGCGATTGGATTGATCGACAAGATCGTCAGCGAGCCGCTGGGCGGCGCACATCGCGATCCGAAACAGATGGCGGCGATGCTCAAACGTGCGCTGGCCGATACGCTGCGCCAGTTCCAGGGCGTCAAGATCAAGGATTTGCTGGCGGCGCGTATGCAGAAGATTTTGAATTTCGGCCAATATAAAGACACCACATCTTAAGGCGGCATGCTGGATACAAAATCTGCTTCAGTTATCGAAATCTTCAAGCGCGCGCTGGAAACCATTCTGGCGCGCGTTTTTGCTTCTGCGCCTGAAGCGTCAACGGTGACAGTGGCTTATAGCGGCGGCCTGGATTCTTCTGCCTTGCTGCACCTCGCGCGCGCCTACGCGGCTGAACACGGCATTGCGCTGTTTGCGTTTCACATCCATCACGGACTCAGCCCGAATGCGGACGCATGGCTGGCACACTGCCGCGACACTTGCACGCGGCTTGGCATCGGTTTTGATGCGCGTCAGGTTCATGTGCCTGAAGGTGACAAGCGCGGCCTCGAAGCGGCTGCCCGTAGTGCACGTTATGCGGCATTGGGCGAACTGTGCCGTGAACATGGCGTACCCTTGTTATTGACTGCGCACCATCAGGACGATCAAGCCGAGACGGTGCTGCTGCAAATGCTGCGCGGTGCCGGACCGGCTGGCTTGTCCGGTATGGATCAGGTCAACACAGCGCCTGATTTGCTGGGTGATGCGACGCTGCTCATCGCGCGCCCTTTGCTGTCTGTCCCGCGCGCTAGGTTGGCGGCTTATGTCCAAAACAGCGGGATTGTCCATATCGAGGATGAGTCCAACCTCAATTCGCACCATCCCCGCAATGCCTTGCGCAATGATATTTTGCCTATTCTTGGGGCGCGCTTTCCGGCATATCGCGATTGCATCGCACGTAGCGCAGAACACGCGCAGTCGGCGCAGCGTTTGTTGGATGAATTTGCCGCACACGATCTGGCGGCGTGCCTTGAGGGTGATGCGCTGAACGTCAAACATTTGACTGGCTTGAGTGAAGATCGCGTCGACAATTTATTGCGGCATTGGCTGGCGCTGCATGGCTTGCGCATGCCGACCACTGCATGGCTGCATGAGGCGCGCGAACAGCTGCTGGACGCGCGTGAGGATGCGCAGGTGTGCGTGATCCATGGCGAGATTGCTTTGCGCCGTTACCGCAACCGGATCATGCTGACGCCTACGATGGCGGAAACGGATGATATAGCGCCGGTGGTGTTCAACTGGAATGGCGAGACAAGCATGCACTTTCCGGCTTATGGCGGGGTGCTGCATTTTGATCAGGCAGAAACCGGCGTCGATGCTGCATGGCTGCGCCAGCAATCACTGCGCCTGCAATATCGCACGGGCGGCGGACGGCTGAAGCTGGCTGCCAATCGTTCGACCCGAAGCCTGAAGGAGCATTATCAGGCGCTGGGTGTGCCAGCGTGGGAGCGCCAGCACCTGCCGCTGGTGTATGTGGGTGAGACGCTGTTGTTTGCAGCAGGTATCGGGCAGGCGTGCCAATTCCCGTCCGACGCACCTGGCGCGTGTATCCGCCTGCGCTGGGAGCGCTAGTATACTCACGCGGGTATTTTACCTCCCGCTTGTATTACGTAGCTCTCCGCTATATTCAGGCATATACCCCCTGATAAATGTGATTTTTACGACTAAAACGGCCATATTTGTTTTTGTTTTGATATTATTATGGCTTAAAAATGGCCATTTTGCCTAAACTAATAACGCGTCGCGTTATTAGTGCCTGCGGCGCACTTCTTGGTGCACTTTCGTTGCGGAAACAGTCTGCGCCACGCCTACCCCTTGTTATTTTGCATCGCGGCATGTAAAGTTCATGGCTAATTTTTTGATTATTGTTCACTTCTTATGGCATTAATTGTCCACAAATACGGCGGCACGTCGATGGGCTCAACCGAGCGCATCAAGAATGTCGCAAAGCGGGTTGCTAAATGGCATGACGCTGGTTATCAGATCGTCGTGGTGCCGTCAGCCATGTCGGGCGAGACCAACCGCCTGATTGGGTTGGCGAAAGAAATCATGCCGCAACCGGATCAGCGCGAATTGGATTTGATCGCTTCTACTGGTGAGCAGGTGTCAGTTGGCTTGTTGTCGATGGCGCTGCAGGCGCTGGGCAAGAAAGCGGTGGCTTACGCTGGCTGGCAGGTGCCAATCCGTACCAATTCTGCCTTCACTAAGGCGCGCATCCAGTCGATCGACGATGCCAAGATCAAGCGCGACCTCGACGCAGGCAAGATCGTGATCATCGCCGGTTTCCAGGGTGTGGACGAGAATAACAATATTACGACGTTGGGGCGCGGCGGTTCCGATACCTCGGCGGTGGCGGTGGCGGCAGCGATCAAAGCGGACGAGTGCCTGATTTATACCGACGTCGATGGTGTGTATACGACCGATCCACGTATTGTTTCTGACGCGCGCAGACTGAAGAAAATAACCTTCGAAGAAATGCTGGAGATGGCGTCGCTCGGCTCTAAAGTGCTGCAAATCCGTTCAGTCGAGTTTGCCGGTAATTACAAAATGCCGACCCGCGTATTGTCGTCACTGACCGACCCGATGATGCCGCTGGAAGAAGAAGCCCAGTCTGGCACACTGATTTCGTTTGAGGAAGAAAACAAAATGGAACAAGCAGTCATTTCAGGCATCGCCTGCAGTCGCGACGAAGCGAAGATCACCATCATAGGCGTGCCGGACCGGCCTGGAATTGCATTTCAGATCATCGGCGCGATCGCCGACGCGAACATTGAAGTCGACATGATCATCCAGAACCAGTCGGTAGAGGGCAAGACAGATTTCACCTTCACCGTACCGCGTGCCGAATATGCGCGTTCTATGGATATCCTGAACAACACCGTAAAAGCGCAGATCGGTGCGACCAGCATTGTCGGCGATACCCATGTGTCAAAAGTGTCAGTGGTTGGCGTCGGCATGCGCAGTCACGTCGGCATTGCCGCCAAGATGTTCCGTACCCTGTTTGATGAAGGCATCAACATCCAGATGATTTCCACGTCCGAAATCAAAATATCCGTGCTGATCGACGAGAAATACATGGAGCTTGCGGTGCGCGCATTACATAAGGCATTTGAACTTGAGAAGGTCTAATTGCCGGTAATCAGACAGGCGGTGTTTGCGAATTCGCAAACCACGAAAATATGGCATTATCCATCCTTTTCTGACGCAATATAATTGCCCTACTGTAGAGATAGGAGCTCGACATGCCCTACAAAATCATACTGGTGCATCTGGATGAATCCAGTCGTGTGCAAGCGCGGGTCAAGCTTGCCGCAGCGATTGCGGTCGCTGATGAGGCGCATCTGATTGGCGCATCGATGATTGGGACTTCGACGCAGCCGTTTCAGCAAGTCAATGTTTCTGAAAAAGATCCTACGCTCACCAAACACCTTGAGTTTTTGCGTGATCGGGCCGCCAGTGCGGTTGCCGGATTTGAACCGGTTGTGAAGAGTATGGGTGTGACGTCCTATGAGGGGCGTGTAGTTGATGGCGAGGCAGGTGACGGCATCAGCCTGCAGGCGCGGTATGCTGACTTGGTCATCGTTGGCCAAACCGACCTCGACGAACCGGCGCCTGTGGTATCCCCGGATTTTCCTGAGCATGTTGTGCTGCATGCAGGCCGCCCGGTGCTGGTCGTTCCTCGCATGGGTGAATTTGCCAGCGTCGGCAAAAAAGTGTTGATTTCATGGGACGCGAGTCGTGGCGCAACCCGCGCCATTACCGATGCGATTCCTCTGCTTCAGCGTGCTGATGTGGTGCAAGTGGCCGTGTTTAATGTGGAGGAGAAATCCGCTGCGCATGGTGAAGAGCCAGGCCTTGATCTGGCCTTGTACCTTGCGCGCCACGGCGTCAAAGTCGACGTCCTGCAACAGCAGACGACGCGTGACATTGGCAGAGCGGTGCTGGCATTGGCGGGTGAATTGTCTTCCGACTTGATTGTAATGGGCGCGTATGGGCATTCGCGTTTCCGGCAAATGCTGCTAGGTGGAGTGACGCGTACCGTTTTGCAGAATATGCACATTCCGGTGCTCATGTCGCATTAATCAGCCTTGTTGACATGGGCTCATCTGGGGACTATATGGGAAACCCCCCGTATAGGTTAAAATGTCCGATTTACAGTAATTTATTGCTGCCAGCAATAAATTTAGTGCCATCTGCCATAATGGGCAGATACGGCAATACCGGGTGCCAGATTGCCCGATTATTCACAGTGGTACAAGGATAGTAATGAAACGAGTTGATGATTTCCGCTTGCGATTTGGCAAAAAGGAACTGGTGCCGATCGTTATTGGCGGGATGGGTGTGGACATTTCCACTGCAGGCCTAGCTCTGGAGGCGGCGCGCCTCGGTGGAATTGGCACCATTTCTGACGCCATGGTGACGGATGTCTCCGACAAGTTGTTCGATACCAGCTTTACCAAGCAAAAGACCAGGCTGTACAAGTACAACATTGACAATGCAGACAAGTCTGCAGTGCAATTCAATCTTGAGTGGCTCGCAGATGCGACGCGCAGGCAAGTCAGCAGCGTGATGGAAGCCAAGCGCGGTGACGGCTTGATCTTCACCAATTGCATGGAAAAGCTGACGATGAACGCGGCGCGGGACACCTTGCGGGTGCGCTTGTCAGCTGCACTGGATGCCGGGATTGATGGCATCACCTTGAGCGCCGGTTTGCATTATGGCTCGTTCAAACTGATTGAAGATCATCCTCGTTTTCGTGATGCCAAGCTGGGCATTATTGTTTCATCCGTGCGCGCACTGCAAATTTTCCTGCGCAAGAATGCCAAGCTGAAGCGCCTGCCTGATTTCATCGTGGTTGAAGGCCCGCTCGCTGGCGGCCACCTCGGTTTCGGTATGGATTGGGCGAAATACGACTTGGCGACGATTGTGGCTGAGATTGCACAATATCTGAAGACGGAGCAGCTCGATATTCCGCTGATTCCAGCTGGTGGTATTTTCACTGGTTCTGATGCGGTCTCATTCCTTGAGGCTGGTGCGTCAGCAGTACAGGTCGCAACACGATTTACCGTATCCAATGAGTGTGGTTTGCCGGACAAGGCTAAGCAGGAATATTTCAAGGCGAGCGAAGAGGATATTGAAGTCAATACGATTTCGCCGACTGGCTATCCGATGCGGATGCTGAAAAATTCGCCAGCAATTGGTTCTGGTATTCGGCCAAATTGCGAGTCCTACGGCTATTTGCTGGATGCTGGCGGAAAATGCGACTACATCACGGCATACAATCGCGAAGTGATCTTGCATCGGGATATCAAGAACATTAAGGTGATGGACAAGACTTGTCTCTGTACGCATATGCGTAATTACAATGTGTGGACTTGCGGGCAGTACACTTATCGCCTGAAAGATACCACGCACAAACTGGATGATGGCAGTTATCAGGCGCTGAGTGCGGAGCATATCTTCCGCGATTATCAATACAGCACCGACGGAAAGATACTGCTGCCTGACGAACTGGGTTAATTAATTCTGGCTCTCGACTAAACGGGGTCAGCTTCACTTTTGTACTACGAAGTGATGCTGACCCCGTTTGCATTTGGCTGAAATTATGCCATGTCAGAAATGCTCACCCAGCCGTTTGGTTGAAGAATCCTGAATAAGCCCGATCTGGCTGTTTTTCGCGCCAGCTTAAGCAAGGCCTTATCTTTTGTGATCAGATATTCTGCCTTGGCGTCGCGCGCTAGCTCTAAAAATTTCTGATCATCCCGGTCGGTGCAAATAGGCAAGATTATGCCGCTGCGCGGTTCTGGCGCGATGCAGGTAATCAATGCATCGAATGCCGTAATGCTCAGTGCTTTTGATTCATCATTTAAGGGCAAATGCGGATAATCCAGCACTCGCAGCCACTCGTTACGGCAATCCTTTCGAGTGACGGCCTCTGCGTCACCGTTTTGCAGCGCCGCCAAGAGCTTGATCCAGCGTGGGTCGTGGAAGACAAATAAATCCAGGCAGACGTTTGTGTCGATAACGATGCGTTTAGGTATCATCTTATTTGATTGAAATTCTTTGGATATTGACATGCTGATCGTTCTCTCACCTGCCAAGTCGCTCGACTATGACACGCCTCCAATTACAAAAAAATTCACGCAGCCAGATGCGATCGGCCGTTCAGCCGAGCTGATCGATATTCTACGCACTTATTCTCCGGCAAAAATTGCGAGTCTGATGCGCATTTCTGATCCCCTGGCGGCCTTGAATGTTGGGCGCTTTTCTTCGTGGACCCCGGAATGTACCACTGAAAACGCAAAACAGGCAGTGCTGGCATTCAGTGGCGACGTCTATCAGGGGCTGGATGCGACGTCCTTGAATGCACAGCAACTTGACTATTTACAATCCCACCTCCGTATTTTGTCTGGTTTATACGGTGTGTTGCGCCCTCTGGATCTGCTGCAGCCGTACCGGCTGGAAATGGGCACCAAGCTTGCTAATCCGCATGGCAAGGATTTGTATGCGTTCTGGGGGACGGTTATTACTGATGTGATCAACAGTGCATTACGGCAGCACAAAACCAGGGAGCTGGTGAATCTCGCATCCGAAGAATATTTCAAGGCTGTGCAGCCCACATTGCTCAATGCGTCGGTCATTACCCCAGTTTTCCATGACTGGAGTAGTGGCAAATACAAAATCGTTTCGTTTTATGCAAAGCGCGCACGTGGCTTGATGGCGCGTTATGCTGCGTTGCACCGCATCACACAGGCCGAGCAATTGAAGGCATTCGATAGCGACGGCTATGCATTTGATGAGGCAGCGTCAAACGATGCCTCCTGGGTATTTCTGCGGCGGCAGGTGTAACGAATAAAAACAGCGATTGATTGCAATCGCTGTTTTTATTAATGCGCTTTAATTTCAGTGCCTGGCTTGAGCTTGTATATGGTGCCGCAATACGGGCAGCTTGCTGCACCGTCATGCGTCATATCCAGGAAAACGCGCGGGTGCGATGACCACAGCGGCATTGCCGGATTAGGGCAAAACGCTGGCAGATAATCGCTACCCAACTCAACTACGCTATTTTTTGTCGGCGCGGCACTCATAGTTACACTAAGGTCAGCCAGTGCTGGTATTTTGGTTCTTTGCCAGCGACAACATTGAAAAACAGCGACTGCAACTTTTCAGTTATAGGGCCGCGTTTGCCAGCGCCAATCTGGCGATTGTCGAGTTCGCGGATAGGTGTGACTTCAGCAGCAGTGCCGGTGAAGAACGCTTCGTCGGAGCAATACACTTCATCACGCGTGATGCGTTTTTCGATCACCTCTATGCCGAGGTCGCGTGCCATCGTCAGCACCGAGTCGCGGGTGATGCCATCAAGGCAGCTAGCCAGATCCGGCGTAAAAAGCTTGCCCTTGTTGACAATAAAGAAGTTCTCGCCAGAGCCTTCAGAGACAAAACCATTGGTGTCGAGTAGCAGCGCCTCGTCATAGCCGTCAGCTATTGCTTCCTGATTGGCAAGAATCGAGTTGATGTAGTAGCCACTCGCCTTTGCGCGCACCATCGATACATTGACATGGTGACGGGTGAAGGAAGAAGTTTTGACGCGAATACCCTTGGTGATGCCATCCTCGCCCAAGTAGGCGCCCCATGGCCAAGCCGCAATCGCGACATGAATCGTGTTGCCCTTGGCAGCGATGCCGAGTTTTTGCGAGCCGACCCAGATGATGGGCCGAATGTAGCAGGATTCCATCTGGTTGGCGCGCACCACTTCTTTTTGCGCTTCCATCAAGGTGTCGATATCATACGGCACCACCATCTGGAAAATTTTGGCGGAGTTGAGCAAACGTTGCGTGTGTTCTTGCAGACGGAAAATCGCTGTGCCTTGCTGCGTTTTGTAGGCGCGAACACCTTCAAATACGCTCATTCCATAATGCAGAGAATGGGTCAAGACATGAACCGTGGCGCTGCGCCAATCGATCAGTTTCCCATCCTTCCAAATTTTCCCATCGCGGTCACCCATCGACATGATGCAGCCTCCAGAATCATAAATCCAAAAAAGCAATTTTACCCCAGAAAATGCTGGCAGACGTGTCTGAATGTCCTTACTGAGCCTATACATTGGCTGGATTGATGTAGTCTTAACAAAAACAGTTTTTCGCATGGCCTTGCTGCGGTAAAATAAGGAGTTTATTAACAACTGGATAAGTGCTGTCATGCAAACCGTTCTCAAATTTAAACGACTGACCGAGTTGGTAGAGGGCAATGAACTTCGAGGCAAGCGTGTTTTTATTCGCTCCGACTTGAATGTTCCTCAGGATGCGGCCGGCAATATTGTCGAAGAGACGCGCATCCGGGCATCCCTGCCAGCGATACAGTTGGCATTGAAGGCTGGTGCCGCAGTGATGGTGGTATCGCATCTGGGTCGCCCGACAGAAGGTGAGTTCAAGCCGGAAGATACGCTCGCGCCGATTGCTGCGCGCTTGACGGAGTTGCTAGGACAATCCGTTATTTTGAAACAGAACTGGCTGGATGGCGTTGAGGTTGAACCCGGTCAGGTAGTGCTACTGGAAAATTGCCGCGTTAACCAAGGCGAAAAAAAGAATAGCGACGAGCTGGCAAAAAAAATGGCTAGCCTGTGCGATGTGTATGTGAACGATGCGTTCGGTACTGCGCATCGCGCGGAAGCGACCACGCACGGAATTGCAAAATATGCGCCGATTGCTTGTGCTGGTCCGCTGCTGGCAGCCGAGCTGGATGCGCTCGGCAAGGCGCTCGATCATCCTGCGCATCCACTGGTGGCGATAGTCGGCGGTTCCAAAGTGTCAAGCAAGCTTACGATCTTGAAATCGCTGGCCGATAAAGTGGATTACTTGATTGTCGGCGGTGGTATTGCAAATACTTTTCTGCAAGCGTCTGGCTTGAATATTGGCAAGTCGCTGGTTGAGTCAGAGCTGCTGACGGAAGCCAAAGCTATCATGGACATGATGGCGGCGCGTGGCGCGACGGTGCCCCTGCCGGTTGATGTCGTCTGCGCCAAGAATTTCGCGGCCAGCGCCCCAGCAAGCGTCAAGGACGTTGCCGATGTTGAGGATGACGACATGATTCTGGATATCGGGCCAAAAACGGCAGCGATGCTGGCTGAAAAACTTGTCACGGCTGGCACCATAGTCTGGAATGGACCGGTTGGCGTGTTTGAGTTTGACCAGTTCGGCGGTGGCACCAAGACGCTGGCAATGGCGATTGCTGAATCAAAAGCATTTTCAATCGCAGGAGGTGGCGACACGCTGGCGGCGATTGCAAAATACGGTATAACTGACAAGATTGGTTATATATCGACTGGCGGCGGTGCTTTTCTGGAATTCCTAGAAGGGAAGACCTTGCCGGCAGTGGACATCCTGATGCAACGAGCGAAATAACACCACAACAACATAATAAAGGAGAGGCAGATGCCCATCGTATCCATGCGTCAATTGTTAGACCACGCAGCCGAAAACGGCTACGGTTTGCCAGCGTTTAATGTGAACAATCTGGAGCAAGTGCAGGCGATCATGGCCGCAGCCGATCAGGTTGGTGCGCCTGTCATCATGCAAGCCTCGGCGGGTGCGCGCCGTTACTCGGGTGAAGCGTTTTTGCGCCACTTGATTGAGGCAGCGGTTGAGTCCTATCCGCACATTCCGGTGGTAATGCATCAGGATCATGGGCAATCTCCCGCTGTCTGCATGTCTGCGATCCGTTCCGGCTTTAGCTCGGTGATGATGGATGGTTCGTTGATGGAAGATGGCAAGAACGTTGCCAGCTATGAGTACAATGTCCAGGTATCGCGCGAAGTGGTCAAGTTTTCGCACTCTATTGGCGTCACGGTCGAGGCTGAACTTGGTGTGCTCGGTTCGCTCGAAACGATGATGGGCGACAAGGAAGATGGTCATGGCGCGGAAGGTAAAATGTCGCGCGAGCAGTTGCTGACTGATGTGAGCCAAGCAGCTGATTTTGTGAAGCAGACGCAGTGCGATGCGTTGGCGATTGCGATTGGCACTTCGCATGGCGCATATAAATTTTCGCGCAAGCCGACTGGCGATATTCTGGCGATAGACCGCATCAAGGAAATTCATGCGCGCATCCCGAACACACATCTGGTGATGCATGGCTCGTCGTCAGTACCTCAGGAGTTGTTGGCCGAGATCCGCCAGTTTGGTGGGGATATGAAGGAAACTTACGGCGTGCCAGTGGAAGAAATCCAGCAAGGCATCAAGTATGGTGTGCGCAAAATCAATATTGATACCGATATCCGTTTGGCAATGACGGGTGCGATCAGGCGTTTTCTGATGGAAAACCCATCCAAATTTGATCCGCGCGAGTTCATGATCCCAGCGCGGGAAGCGGCAAAGCAATTGTGCATCGCCCGTTATCTCGCCTTTGGTTGCGAAGGCCAAGCCGCCAAGATAAAACCAATTCCATTGGACAAGATGGCTGAAATTTACAAGAAGGGTGGGTTGGCGCAAGTTGTGAAATAATTCCACCTTCAGCCCAAGTTCAGGCTGAGCTCAGTACTTTTGCCTTTGTTTTAACGCCACTGGATTTCCGCTAGCAGCCTCAAACATGCTGCGCAGGCTTTGCGGGAATGATGGCACATACAATTATTTATGTGAGAAAAAATGTCTGATAAAAAACTAGTAGGTATTGTGATGGGCTCCACTTCCGACTGGGAAGTGATGAAAGAGGCGGCGCAGGTATGCAAGGATTTTGGCATCAGCTATGAAGCGCGAGCCTTATCGGCGCATCGTTCGCCGGTCGAGCTGGAAGAGTGGATTACCCACATGGAGGCGCACGGTTGCCAAGCATTTATCGCTGGCGCGGGTGGTGCAGCGCATTTGGCTGGCGTCGTTGCTGCACAGACGATTCTGCCGACCTTTGGTGTGCCGATGCCTTCGAAATACATGAAAGGCCTGGATTCGCTCCTGGCTACGGTACAGATGCCCAAGGGCATTCCAGTGCCAACATTGGCGATTGGTGAGGCTGGGGCTGCCAATGCCGCACTGGCCGTGGCAGCAATGCTCGCTTTGCATGATGCTGACATGAAAGCGAAGTTGATGGCTTTCCGTGTTGCGCAGTCGGAAAAAGTACGTACCGCAACGCTGCCAGAATTAATCTAAGAAACAAACAAAGGATTGTATATGTCCGGATTACTGGAAACAAATATTAAGTCACTGCCTTTCCTGCATCGCGGCAAGGTGCGGGATATTTACGCAGTGGGCGACGACAAGCTGCTGGTGGTGCAAACCGATCGGCTGTCGGCCTTTGACGTGGTACTGGACGATCCGATCCCGAACAAGGGAAAAATTCTGACAGAAATGTCGAATTTTTGGTTCAAGAAATTTGGCCATCTGATGCCAAACCACATGACGGACATCGATCCGGTATCGGTCGTGGCGCCAGAAGAGCGCGACCAGGTCGAAGGGCGTGCGATCGTCGTAAAAAAACTCAAAGCACTGCCGATCGAGGCAATCGTGCGCGGCTATATCATCGGCAGCGGCTGGAAGGATTATCAGCGATCCGGTGCGGTGTGTGGCATCGCCTTGCCGGCTGGTTTGAGCGAAGCGCAAAAGCTGCCGCAGACCATTTTTACGCCATCGACCAAAGCGGCTATGGGCGAGCATGACGAAAACATTTCATTTGACGAGATGGAAAAAATCATCGGTGCGGACCTTGCGCGCCAAGTGCGTGATGCGGCGATCAAGTTGTACACAGAAGCGTCTGATTATGCAGCAACCAAAGGCATCATTATTGCCGATACCAAGTTTGAATTTGGCCTTGATGAAAATGGCACAGTACATTTGATAGACGAGATACTGACGCCGGATTCATCCCGTTTCTGGCCTGCCGCCAGCTATCAGGTCGGCGGTTCTCCGCCATCGTTCGACAAGCAATTTGTGCGCGATTGGCTGGAGGCGCAACCATGGGATAAAAAAGCGCCAGCACCCAAGCTGCCGCTGGAGATCGCGGAAAAAACGGCCGATAAATATGCCGAAGCATTACGCATGCTATCGTGCTGAAGCTACAGGATATTCTGCGCTAATGCTATGCCCTGAACTATGAATGTTTCTGAAGCAGAAATTCGCCAAGCCGCCTTGATTCTCGAATCCGGCGGCTTGGTCGCTTTCCCAACGGAGACGGTGTATGGGTTGGGGGCTGATGCCGAAAATCCGGCGGCGATTGCCAAAATCTATGCGGTCAAGGGCCGTCCGTCCGATCATCCTGTCATTGTTCACCTCGCCCCTGAAGCGGATATTTTGTACTGGGCCGAGGATGTTCCAGAAGCCGCGCGCAAATTGATTGATGCGTTTTGGCCTGGACCGTTGACGCTGATTTTGAGGCGCGCCGCTCACATTCCCGATGCCGTCAGCGGCGGGCAGGATTCCATCGGTTTGCGTTGCCCATCTCATCCGGTGGCGCAAGCCTTGCTGCGTGCATTCAAGAATGGCAAAGGCGGGGTGGCTGCGCCGTCTGCCAATCGTTTTGGCCATGTCAGCCCCACCACTGCGCAACATGTGCGTGATGAGTTTGGTGAGAACGCCAATATTGGCGCTATCCTCGATGGTGGGCAGAGTGAGGTTGGGATTGAATCGACGATCCTCGATTTATCCCGATGGGACTCGCACGGATCGGTATTGCTGCGGCCAGGGCATATTAGCGCAGAGCGCATCGCCGAAGTCATTGGCGTATCGCCCAAGGCGCAAGACGCTGCTGCACCGCGCGCTTCCGGCACGCTGGACGCGCATTATGCGCCGCGCACTCCTGTAGCCTTGGTTACACCGGAACAGTTGGATGCAACGCTGAAACAACTCAAGGGTTTAGGTAAGCGCATCGCCTTGATGCAGTATTCTGCCCGCGATCTGGCAGATACGGTGGCGCATTTTTTATTACCGGCTAGCCATGCTGGATATGCCCACGATTTATATGCAGCCTTGCGTGCGCTGGATGCGGCCAACGCCGACATGATTCTTGTGGAAATGCCGCCAGTTGATCCGGCTTGGCAAGGCGTGAATGATCGTTTGCGCCGCGCTGCGTATGACTCGGTTGATGTCTTGGATCGAATCAAGCAGACCAAATCCTAGTCAGTCTGCAATATGCAAAAAATCGCACAGCGTGTATTGTGTTGTGCGATTTTTTGTTAGTCGGACAGGGTCCCATTTGGGTATGCTTATACTCCCAGAGCCGAGCTGTACCTACCCACCTTTTCAATTTGCGGTATCGGTTCCTGCTTCAGGCGGTAAATCAGCGTCGGGATTTGCGTTGTCGATAACACCTTAGTCGCCACGCTACCCAGCAGATTGTGCCCCCATCCAGCGCATCCATGCGAACCCATGAAAATTAGGCTGCAATCATACTCTTCTGCTGTTTTTACAATGGTGCGTGCGGTGGCATTAGAGATTTTTGTGATCCCTGTAATTTTCACTCCTGCCTCTTCTGCTGCCTCAATCATGGGTTTAAGGAAGTTATCGCCTGCTGCCATTACTGATTCCTTATATTCTTCCTGAGTGGGATAGTTGGACGGGCGGTGATCTGAAAAGTCAAACAGCGGGTTTTGAAGTTCGCGTGAAACATAGATACCAATCACTTCCGCGCCGACTTTTTGTGCCATCGCCACGCCCTCGAGGGCGGAGAGGTTGCTGAGCGTGGAGCCGTCAGTTGGAATGAGTATTTTCGTTAACATGGCTTTTCCTAAAAAATTACAAAAACCTGCATGGTTAAAGGGGGGTGTGGCCATCAAACTTTTCACAATGCTGCGTGTCAGACTTATTTGCCTCTGAAAGCGTCAATGAGCACACATATTCATTTTTATGCATTTTTGTTTCACCGTCAACATTGTCCGGTGGCATCAATTGAGAATGAGCAAAATACTTGTGCGTGAAAACGACGGTTTATCATTGTGTAACAAGCTAACAAGCTAACAAGCTAACAAGCTAACAAGCTAACAAGCTAACAAGCTAACAAGCTAACAAGCAAAAGACCAATGCACTAGCTTGAATACCTGCGTCATAGAAATGCCTTGCACACTGAATCAAGGCATCGCAGTTGATGTGGTGTTCAAGCAAGGCCAGAAGAATACATGCATAATAAACAAAATAATTGGGTAAAAGATCCATTTTGAAATGCAATCCATGAGGCGAATATGACGACGGATGTGGCAACGTTTGGAGGTGGGTGCTTCTGGTGTTTGGAGGCGGTTTTTCAGCAGCTTGAGGGCGTGTTACATGTCGAGTCGGGTTATACCGGCGGACAAGTGTTGGATCCGACCTATGAGCAGGTGTGCGAGGGTACAACTGGTCAAGCTGAAGTGGTTCGTGTGATTTTTGACCCGGCGCTGGTGAGTTATCGCGACATTCTTGAAATCTTCTTTACTATTCACGACCCGACGACGCTGAACCGCCAGGGGAACGATGTGGGAACGCAATATCGCTCCGTGATTTATTTCCATTCGCCAGAGCAGCAAGCGGTGGCGGAGCAGGTCATCGCCGCCATGGCGCATGTTTGGGATGGGCCTATCGTGACAGAATTAAGCCCTGCCGAGAAATATTACAAGGCTGAGGACTTCCACCAAGACTATTTCCGTCAACATCCTGAGCAAGGCTACTGCGCTTTTGTCGTTGCACCCAAGGTCAGCAAATTTCGCAAGACATTCCCGGAACGCGTAAAGAGGGCGCCCTGACAGAGCGCCCTTTTGTGCGATTTGCGATCATCCGTACATGTAGCGGCGCGATAGTGGAAGCAGTGGGGACCTGCGACCTGCTTTGACGCAGACAACCTGATACAGCGCAATCAAATCATTGGTGAAGGCGTAGGATGAGCCTGCCAGATAAATACGCCAGATGCGGTAATGTTTGTCGTCGACCATTTTCTTGACGATGTCCGCTTTCTCCTCAAGATTATCAGCCCACATAGCACAGGTTTTAGCATAGTGGAAACGTAGGTTTTCAATGTCCATTGACTCCAAGCCACCTTCTTGCATGGTTTGCAGCACCAGGCTGATATGTGGCAGTTCGCCGTGCGGGAAAACGTATTTATCGATGAATTCGCCGCCACCGTAAGCTGTCTCGCGGCTTTGCGAATCAGACGAGGTGATGCCGTGGTTCATCGCAATACCATTTTCGGAAAGCAGTGAGTGGATTTTCTTGAAGTAGGCGGATAAGTGCTTTAAGCCGACGTGTTCAAACATGCCGACGCTAGTGATGCGGTCGAACGATCCATGCATGTCACGGTAATCCACAAGACGAATCTCGATCTTGTCGGCAAGACCCGCTTTTTGCACACGCTCTCTTGCCAGCGCGTATTGCTTTTCTGATAGGGTAATGCCGACACAATGTGCGCCGAATTTTTGCGCCGCACGTATGACCAAGGCACCCCAGCCGCAACCAATGTCGAGCAGTCTTTGGTCTGGTTTCAACTGAATTTTGGTCAGAATGTGGTCGATTTTTTTCAGTTGCGCAGTAGCAAGGTCTTCATCGCCATTTTCGAAGTACGCACATGAATAGACCATGTTCGGGTCCAGCCATTCCGAATAAAACTCGTTCGACACATCGTAGTGATAGCTGATCGCTTCCGCATCTTTTTTCTTGCTGTGCGTGAATATGCGGGCGATGCGGGCGAGCCGGCCTTCTGGCGCCAAACTGCGTTCCGCCAAGCCATGAGCGAGATTGATGACGTCGGTAAGCTTGCCCTTGACGTCAATTTTTCCCTCCACATAAGCGGTGCCAAGATTGGACAACGAGGGGGTGAGTAGGTAGCCGAGTGAAGAAACCCCGGGCACGTTGATAGTGACCTTCGGCTTGTCATTGCTGAAATCGTATTGTTTCCCATTCCAGAGTTCAAGCCGCAATGGCAAAGCCGCATGACTTCGGATGTTATTTACCCAATTTGTCAGTTTCTTTTCCCAAACCACGATTTTCCTCCATGAAGGTGAAGCGACACTTCATTTGGACAACCGTAACGGCTTACTTACCCTGTCGTTATGGTTGCAATCTTTGGTGTCGCCAGCTTCCATCTTCTTGTCGTAAAAACAGGATGCGGTCGTGGAAGCGAGAGCGCCGCCCCTGCCAAAACTCAATTCGATCGGGTACTAACCTATACCCACCCCAGGATTCAGGCCGAGGTGGATTGTCGCCATATTCTGCGACAACTTCAGCAAATCGTGCATCCATGTCTTCCCGGCTATGCACCGGCTTGCTTTGCGAGGATGCCAGCGCACTCAAGCGGCTTTGCAGTGGGCGGCTTTGAAAATAGGCATCATTTTCAGCATCGCTTACCCGTTCTGCGCGACCTTCTATACGTATTTGGCGCTCCAGTTCCGGCCAGAAAAACAGGATTGAGGCATAGCTGTTTTTTGATAAATCTTGTCCTTTTCTGCTGTCATAGTTGTTGAACCAGGTAAAACCGTTCTGGTCGAATCCTTTGAGCAACATGATGCGTGATGACGGGCGACCATCAGCATCGACGGTTGCCAGGCTCATGATGTTCGGCTCTGGAATTTTGGCATTCAGTGCCTCATCGAACCAGCTTGAAAAAAGGGCGATGGGATCGGTCGGGATGCTGGGCTCTGAGAGGCCGCTCTGCATGTATTCCTTGCGGAGGTTGGTTATTGACATTCTTGTCTCAAATTTGTTGCATCGTTGCATTGCTGCCGGTGCAGCAGTCGCTTGTCTAGATGTGCATCTTTAAAAGTTTATATTACACCTACTTTTGTTGAGGGGGAATGTATTAAATGGGGTAGGAGTCGATTTGTGTTGCATATATGCGAGCAAGGCGTGGCTGTGTTCAGACGTGAACAGTCCTTTCTGGGGCTGGGCTATCCAGTACAATGTCGGCATGAACACAACGTCGCAGAACTCACTCTCGGAAGCGCCATTGGCGATTGATTTTGACCGCCGATTTGGCGGTTTGGCACGTTTATACGGCAAGGTAGCGCTGGAACGTTTTCGTGCGGCACATGTCTGCGTGATTGGCGTCGGCGGTGTCGGTTCGTGGGTGGTGGAAGCACTGGCACGCAGCGCAATCGGTCAGCTAACGCTAATTGACCTCGATAATGTGGCGGAGTCGAATATCAATCGCCAGATTCAGGCGCTGGAGGCAACCTTGGGCCAAGCCAAGGTGAGTGCGCTGGCGGAACGGATTACTCAGATCAATCCCTGGTGCAGGGTGAATGAAATCGAAGACTTTGTCACGCCGGATAATCTCGACCAAATGCTAGGCGGACATCGCTACGATTATGTGATCGACGCAATCGATAGCGTGCAGGCCAAAACTGCGCTGATTGCGTATTGCCGCGCAAACGGCATACCGCTGGTGACTATCGGTGGCGCAGGTGGGCAGACTGACCCGACCCGGATTGAAGTGTGCGACCTGTGCCGAACCGAGCAAGAACCGCTGCTGGCCAAGGTGCGCAAGCAGTTGCGTGCCAAACATGGCTTTCCGCGTGGCACCAAGAATAAATTTGGCATCGATGCGGTTTTTTCGATGGAGCCTTTGAAATATCCAGAGGAAGCCGAGGCATGTTCGCTGGATGCTGACGACCGTACTGGCGTGACCGGATTAAATTGCGCCGGTTTCGGCTCGGCGATGACGGTGACCGCGAGCTTTGGTTTGATCGCTGCCGCCCATGTACTACGCAAGCTGGCGGGTTGAGTATTTTCACATATACCCTGGCGGGTATTTTACCTACGGAGCTTATTATTTGGCTCTCCGCCATGTTAAGGCATATACCCCTGTAAAAAATGTGATTTTTGCCGCCTAAAAATGGCTTTTTCACCGGCTTTTTTGCCTTTGGAAGTTTCAAAACGGTGCCGCAGGCCGATTTTTGAGCCAACTAATAACGCGACGCGTTATTAGTCCACGTGTTGCTTGCATGGGTGCGATGCCAGCACGCGATAGAACGGTTCTTCGTCTGCTTGCGGTGATTGTGCCAGCACCATCTGCTCGGTGTGCCAGTGAAAGGGCGTAAACGGCAGGTCGCATGGCGCCGCAGCCTTGCGCGCTAGCGTGATGTGCGGATTGAACGATCTTCCGGCGTCGTAGGCTATTCCTTTATGCACCAACTCCTGCGCCAGCATTTTTTGCAAATGCAACAGAGCGGGGGGCGGGGTATGCATGCCGGCCCACGCAATAGCGTTATGCTGAAAATAGCCGAGCCGGTCGATTGTCAGATCAATGGGCGCAAAATCAATGCGCTTCAGGGTAGAGCGCAGCACAGGCAATAAGGCGTCCGGTAGTGGTCCGAGAAAAGCCAGGGTCAGGTGGAAATTCTGAGGCCGCGTCAAGCGCCCATGGGTACGCGCTTGCAACTTCGTCAGTTCAGCGCGGCTCGCCTCATCTGGCCATAACGCATAAAACAGATTGGGATGATGCGTAATCATCCGGATTGCGCCAGAAAGTGTTCGACTTCATTGCGACTCGGGATGCCGGCGCGGCCACCCTGGTGTGTGCATTTGAGCGACGCTACGGCTGAAGAAAAGCGCATCGCATCCGCTATCGCCATGCCTTCGGCGATCGCTAACGCGTAGGCGCCGTGAAAGACATCACCTGCGCCGGTGGTGTCGACGACGTGGGCTGAAAACGCAGGTAGGTGGTGAACACCGCTATCATCCAGCCACAACACCCCTTGCGCGCCCAGTGTGACGGCGGCAACGCGGCAACCCAGCAGGCGTACGCCTTGCAGGGATTCTGTGTGATCGGCGATACGGCCGCCACTAAATGAACGCAGCCCTGGCAGTGAAAAAATAGCGTGATCTACTAGCGGCAGCAACGCAGAAAAAACGGCATTGCTGGCGGCTTCACCATCGAACACGGTTGGAATCCCGTGCGCGCGAGCGGTGCGATAAAGCAACTGCGCGCCTTCCATCCAGCGCACATCGCCCAGTACCGCGCCCGCAGTGGCGACCTGATTTGTCTGGAGCCAGTCTGCATCGTCAGGGATGTCTGCGCCGCTAAAATTAACGATCATACGTTCGCCGAAACGGTCCACAATCACTGCCGATACGGATGATCTGGCACCTGGGAAAAGACGGAATTGCGTGATATCTACGCCGTAATCTGCCAGCTCATTCTGCATCACGTGCCCTGCAGCATCATTGCCGGCATGGCCGCAATAACTCGCTTGGCCGCCAAGGCGTGCCACTGCCACTGCTGCTGTTGCAGCCATGCCGCCGCCAAGCACCAGATAACCGTTGGCGCGGAATTTGCCGCCGCTAGTGGGCATATCCGTAACGGGCCAGATTTGATCCAGAGTTGATTTTCCGACACAGATGATATGTTTAGACATGATCATGAATCCTGGAGGATGGGCATCCGAGATTTGTATCTGATGCGATACACGTATTCTAGCGCCAGCGATTATTTGTGGAGCCTCATCTGACGATGATTTGATATCTGTCAGTTAGTCGGTCTGTTGGGCTGCTCGCTGAACCCTGCGCAAATACCACACCATCCCGCAAGCCAGCAGCACCAGACTGATACTGTTGCTGAGCCAAAATCCGGCAGCGCCCGTGATTTCTTCTGGAAGCGTTAATCCGAACGGATTCAGACCCAGGGCAATCCCGCCGCCCAAGCCGACGCACCACAGCGCTATTGCATACATCACGGTCGGAGCCAGCACGACTTTATAGGCGCGCAAAATGAAGGAAATAGTGACCTGCACCGCATCGAACAGTTGGTAGAAGCAGATAAACACAAACAAAGGTAAGGCGGTAGCGATGACCAGTTCATTCGGAGAATAGGCACGCACAATACTGTCGCGTGTCAGCCAGATCAGCAAGCCAATCGAAACGCATACTAAGGTCGCCAGACGGATGCCAGCAAAACTAATTCGGCGCGCATTGGCGTGATCGTGTGCGCCGATCGCATGCGCCACCAAGGTACAGGTCGCACTGGCGATCGACAGCGGCAGCATGTAGAGGACGGTCGCAAAGTTGGCAGCGATTTGATGCCCGGCAACCATGGTGTCGCCCAGACGGGCAATAAAAATCGCCATGAAAGTGAAGGCAGTCACATCAATGAAAAAACTTAGGCCGATAGGCAAGCCAATTTTCAGCAGTGCTTTTAGCGCCGTCCATTGCGGTTTGACAAAGCCGGTGCCAAACAGCCCCAGCGTCTGATAAAACGAATGTTTGCGCAGGATCAGCCAGCCACACGCCAGCGCCAGCCATGCAATCAGGGTAGTCGCCATCGCACAGCCCGGGCCACCCATTGCGGGCAGCCCCATCCAGCCGAAAATGAACAAGGTATTCAGCGGTATTTTCAGCAGGAGTGCCAGCACATGGATCAGCATCACCATTTTTGGTCGTCCTAGCGCATTGTTTAAGGCGCTGTAAATCACAAAACCGAGCGATGCCGGCAAGGCAAAGGCAAGAATTTGCAGGTACAGCTCTGCTTTTGCAGTCAGCTCCGGCGACGCCTTTGCCAGCGATAGTAAAGGCTGTGGAAACACCAGCACCACGCAGCCGACACATGCTAGAAAAAGTGCCAGCCATGCACTTTGCTTGACTTCCGCCCCGATGGATTCAAAGCGTTGTGCGCCAAATAATTGGCCGATGATGGGCGACAGCGATTGCAGCACGCCATTGAGGCCAACAAAAACGCTGATATAGACGGATGCGCCAATCGCCAAAGCACCAAGGTCGGCAACCGAAAAGCGTGACACCATCATCGTGTCGATGACGCTATTGGCAATGACAGCCAATTGACCGATGAGAATGGGCCACGCCAGGGAGGCAATGCGAAAAGTGTGGCTGCGTGAATCAGATCGCTGCATTATTTTCGCTGGAATAAGCGAAACCGTTCATATCGATCAGAAGGGCGATGGCCTTCCCACAGCAATTGCCATTGGCTAGTCGTGTCCAGGAGTGGCGTTGGCACATTGCTTTTCTGCTTGGAATTGGGGTTATCAAACAACAGCACATAATTACATGGCGTCATTCCCGGGGCTGCGAAAGTGATTCCACCCAGGTAAGCAAACGATGCGCGTTGCGCTGGGGTGACATTGGTATCAACGCAGCTTTGGAGTGAGGGTAACTTTTGCGCAATTTGTTGCGCCACGCCGGCATAGCTTTTCCCGTAATTGATCCAAGGCAGCCATAGGGTGGTCAGTAATAGCCACAGCAAAATCACGCCGCCTGACGATAGTACAACGGCGCGCCAGATGACTTTGGGTTGGCGCGAGAGGCGCCAGTACACCAACAGAAACCAGGCTGCAGTTGCAAGCACGGCGACCATGACAGAAAACAGGCTAAATTCCGGTATGAATCCAGGGGCGAGTTTGATGGCCCGGTTAGCCAGTCTGGTGGGCCATCCAGTTTGTTTTGCAATCCAGCCGATCCAGACAAAAGCCGCGCCGAACGTCAGAACCATTACGGAGAACCAGTCGACCGCGTTGATCGCGCCGCGCCGCATCGTGGGCAAACCAAACGATGCCAGCACAGCCAGCGCAGGCAAGAGCGGCAGCAAAGTCCCTTCGTTGGCAGCGGGGTCCAGAAATACTAGTGCTATCAAGGCAATCGCAAATGAAAGCGGGAGTGCAATATGCAAATCGTGGCGCTGTTTGCGCCATGCATAAACTGACCAGATTGCAAATGGCCATGCCGGCCAGAAAAACAGAAATCCATTTTTCAGAAAGAAGCGGATCGCATCAATATTCGGGAAGCTTATTTGCGCACGATTCCATGTTAGCCATGACTCGAGCAGCGATGGGCCAGTGGGACTGACCCAGCTGGCGCAGACCAGCCAAAGTGCGGAGAGAGCAACCGCAATCGCCATGGCAAGCAGCAGATGCAACGCGGTACGACGCATGCAAAGTTGCAACCAGCAATAACAGACAGCAAGACCGATCCAGAGTGCAAGCGGCACGGCCCAGCCGCGGGTCAATGTCAGGCAGCCCAGTACCAAACCAAGCAGGCCCGCAGTGCGAAGGCTGGGTGCTTCCATGTAGCGCACGCTGACATACAGCAGAACGGCCACCAGTGACACCAGCAGTGCCTCGGCTTTGGTTTCGTGACTGTGCAGCAGCAAGCCGAGACAGCCCAGATAAATCAGCAGCGCGCCATCTGCCAACATGCGGCCATAGTCTTTGGGTTCGGGCTGGCCGCCAAATGCCAGTTGCATCGGTTGCGCTTCCGCGCGTTGCCCAAGGCGGTAGGTGGCGTACCAGAGTGAGGATGTGCCAAGCAAAAAGAAGCCGATATTGGCAACGCGTGCCGCCAGTGCATCGCCCAGCAGCCATCCAAACAACTTGATGCAGATTGCGCCCAGCCAGAATGCCAGCGGACCTTCACCCGGGATCGGCAAGCCGACGATGTTCGGGATGAGCCAGTCCTGCAAGCTGCCATGCGCCATGGTCCACATGATGCCAAAGCTGGCAGCGTCATCACTCTTCCATGGGTCGCGTCCTATCAGCCCCGGCAGGATATAGAGCAAGAGCAGCAGCAGCAAGCCCCAGCGTGGAAGCTTGAGTGTGGCGGATGCAGGAATACGGACGGGCTTCATTTGTGCGATGGGCTTAGAAGGATATTTTTCATCGTCGTTATTGTGCTGCAAAACCGGATGAAATAGCGACTGTTGCAATAAAAAAGGCAGCCTGAGCTGCCTTTTTGCACAATCACTGATTGATTATTCGTCAGCGACTTGTGTCTTCGAGCCGACTTTGCCGAATTTCTGGCGGAATTTCTCAACGCGACCAGCTGTATCGACAATCTTGTGCTTGCCGGTATAGAACGGGTGCGATTCGGATGAAACTTCAACTTTGATCAGCGGGTATTGCTTGCCTTCGAACTCGGTGGTTTCACGAGTTTGAATGGTCGAGCGGGTGATGAATTTGAAATCGCACGACAAGTCGTGGAATACAACTTCACGGTAATCCGGGTGAATGCCATCTTTCATATTTGCCTCTGAGGTTAGGTAGCCAATCGGCACTTCGTCGGTCGTCTTGCTTCTTGACCCGATTGCCAATCACTTGCCGGGTGATAAATCTGTATAGCCTGCGATTATGCCATGAAATCATGCATTTGCGCTAGTCCTTGTTGCCGTTCCAAACATTGAAGCGGGTCAGCTCCCGCGACGCATCAGGTCGAAGAAATCGGCATTACTCTTGGTTGCCTTCATCTTGTCAAGAATGAACTCCATCGCTTCGATCTCGTCCATGCCGTATAGCAGCTTGCGCAAAATCCAGATTTTTTGCAATTGATCCGGCTTGATCAGCAATTCTTCACGGCGGGTGCCGGACTTGTTCAGGTTGATGGCAGGATAAACGCGTTTCTCGGCCAGACGGCGTTCGAGATGCACTTCCATGTTGCCGGTGCCCTTGAATTCTTCGTAAATGACGTCATCCATGCGGCTGCCGGTTTCAATCAGCGCCGTAGCGATAATGGTCAGTGAGCCGCCCTCTTCGATGTTGCGAGCAGCACCAAAAAAGCGTTTTGGACGTTGCAGTGCATTTGCATCCACGCCGCCGGTCAGTACCTTGCCGGATGCAGGGATAACCGTGTTGTATGCACGTGCCAGACGGGTAATCGAGTCGAGCAGGATGACCACGTCCTTTTTCATTTCAACCAGACGTTTGGCTTTTTCGATGACCATTTCAGCTACCTGAACGTGCCTGGTCGCTGGTTCGTCAAAGGTGGAGGCAACCACTTCGCCGCGCACCGAGCGCTGCATTTCTGTCACTTCTTCCGGCCGCTCGTCGATCAGCAGCACAATCATCGTGACATCCGGGTGGTTGGTGGTGATCGCATGTGCGATGTGTTGCAGCATCACTGACTTGCCGGATTTTGGCGAGGCGACCAGCAGGCCGCGCTGACCCTTGCCGATAGGCGAGATCATGTCGATGATGCGACCGGTGATGTTTTCCTGGCCGCTCATTTCGCGCTCAAGCCACATTGGCTCGTCCGGATGCAGTGGCGTCAGGTTCTCGAACAGAATGCGGTGTTTGGATGCTTCCGGCGATTCGCCATTGACCTTGTCGACTTTGACCAGCGCAAAGTAGCGTTCGCCATCCTTCGGCGTCCGCACTTCACCTTCGATCGAATCGCCAGTGTGCAGGTTGAAGCGGCGGATCTGCGACGGCGAGATATAGATGTCGTCGGTTGATGCCATGTAACTGGCATCGGGCGAGCGCAGAAAGCCAAAGCCGTCAGGCAATACTTCGAGTGCGCCATCGCCAAAAATTTGTTCGCCGGATTTGGCGCGCTTTTTCAGGATCGCAAACATCAACTCTTGCTTGCGCAGGCGCGCAGCATTGTCAATGTCGAGGCTGATGGCCATGTCCAGCAGGGCTGAGACGTGCATGGCCTTTAATTCGGATAAATGCATAGAGTTCGAGTGTCCCGTGTCGGGAATAAAAGATGGGGGAGGAAAATGCGAGGTGCTACTGTTGCTGGGAATGTCGGAAAAATTGGCGCTGCTGGTGCAACGCCAATTGCCGGATTATATATTGCTGTCGATAAATGATGTCAATTGTCCTTTGCTCAACGCGCCAACTTTTTGTGCGGTGGCAACGCCGTTTTTGAACAAAATCAAGGTTGGGATGCCGCGTACACCGAATTTGGCAGGAATCGTCTGGTTGGAGTCCACGTCAATTTTTGCTACGAGAATCTTGCCGCCGTATTCCTTCGCCACTTCTTCCAGCGTTGGGGCAATCATTTTGCAGGGACCACACCACTCCGCCCAAAAATCGACCAGCACAGGGCGATCTGATTTCAGTACGTCGGTTTCAAAGGATGCGTCAGTCGTATTTTTAATATTTTCGCTCATGATGTTCCTCGATGTGAGGGATAAAAGTGATCAATTTGTGGCGGCGAGTTGTTTATTATATCTGCCGGGTGATGCCGTCGAGCTTGCGTGAGTTGCAGCGATCTTGAGGAGGCATGATGCATTTTTTGCTAATGCGACATGCTGCAGAAGTTTGTGTTTATGCCGGAATAATAACCTATTTTTTCTGAAATTGCGCACAAGGCGTCAAAGTGGCGAGGTATTTGCATTGGTGCATGATGCTGCTATCCGAAAAAGCTACGCCGATTATGCGCTGCCATTCTGGATCAATTCGATCTGGTAGCCGTCCGGATCTTTCACGAAAGCAATGACGGTGGTGCCGCCTTTGAGTGGGCCAGCTTCGCGTGTGACGATGCCGCCTTTTGCCTTGACGGCTGCGCACGCTTGATAGGCGTCTTCGACCGAGATGGCAATGTGGCCATAGGCTGTGCCCAGTTCGTATTGGCTCACGCCGTAATTGTAGGTCAATTCCAGTTCTGCGTGCTCAGGGTTGCTGCCATAGCCGAGGTAAGCCAACGTGTATTTGTATTCCGGATTGTCACGCGTACGCAGCAACTTCATGCCCAGAACTTGGGTATAGAAGTCGATTGAAGTTTGCAGGTCGCCGACACGTAGCATGGTGTGCAGGATGCGCATGGTTTTCTCCTCGGTTGGAATGCAGGCGCGAAATGCAATCAGAATCCGGGAAAGGATTGCGGTGCATGTTTGCGCAAGGTTTTTCTGGCCACTTCATAATCAGGATAGATGGATTGTACCGTGGCCCAGAAACGCGTGCTGTGATTCATTTCGCGCAGATGCGACAGCTCGTGCGCAATCACATAGTCGATTATTGATAGCGGAAAATGAATTAGTCGCCAGCTCAACCTGACCCTGCCTTGCGCAGTGCATGAGCCCCATTGTGTGACAGCGTTCGATAGCGCGAAAGCGCTATAGGTAACGCCAAGATTTTCAGCATAATGCGGCAAACGTTGAGAAAAAAGACTGTGCGCTTCTTCCTGCAGCCAGCGCAGTACCAGACTTTTTAATTGCGCTTCGGATGGGGTGGCGGGGAGCGTCACAGTCAATACCTTGGAGACTTCATCCAATGAAATTTCCTCGATGGGCGATTCAAGCATACGCAGCGTGATTTGCTGGCCGAGAAAAGTCAATTGTGCACCATCGCACAATGTTGTGTTAGTCGTTTGCTGCAGACTTGCCCGTTGTTGACGCTGGTCCAGTTTGGTGATTATCCAGCGATGTTTGCTGCGGATGGCATCTTCAATTTCGGCAATGCTTACCCATCTGGGGGCGGTAACGCGCAAGCCGTCATCCTCGATCAAAAAACCGATCGAGCGTCTTTTTGAGCGGCGCAGCGTAAATTCGATAATGCGATCCTCCGACCGGATGTGGCGCTTCGGTGTTGATGGCGCGGTTGCATCTGGCTTGGGTTGCGATACTGGCGCGGGTGTTGACCCAAAGTCGAACAGGTCAAGCACAAGCTGGAATGCTGCCTGAAGAGGCTTGCGCTGCTTCATGGGTTGGCTCGTCGCTCTGGGGGCAAGCCGATGTTATTGCTCGGCATACGCTTGGGGAGAAATGACGTGCATTTCAGTTTCTATCCACAGTTCGACCAGCCTCATCAATTCTTCGTGCGTGCGCCCCTCGGGCGAAATCACCGGCCCGATCGAGACGGTAATCGTGCCGGGTTTTTTGATAAAGGAGCCTTTGGGCCAGCATTCGCCAGAATTGACTGCAATCGGCACGACCAGTGTGTTGGTCGCAATCGCCAGACGCGTGCCGCCACCCTTGTACTCGCCCTTTTGGCCGACCGCTATCCGGGTTCCTTCCGGGAACATGATGATCCATTGGCCGTCGCTCAGACGCTTTTTTCCTTCGACCACCACCTGCCGGAAAGCGCGCACGCCTTGTTTGCGGTCGATCGGGATCATGCGCAGCAAGGCTAACGCCCAGCCAAAAAAAGGCACGTAAATTAGTTCTTTTTTGAAGACAAAGACTAGCGGGCGCGGCAACTTGCACAGCAGGAAAATTGTTTCCCAGGCCGACTGGTGTTTGCACAGCAGGATTACCGGTGCGTCCGGCAGGTTTTCCGCTCCCTTGATTTGGTAGCGGATGCCGCAAATAATTTTTGCCAGCCAGATGATGAACACGTTCCAGCGCGAGGTCACATAGTAGCGCTGGATATACGGTAAGGGCGCGGACAGAAAACAGACGCACGCCCAGACTGGCGTGAATATCGTCATGATCAGATTAAACAGCAGCGAGCGTAAAAACAAATTGACCGAGCGCAACATGATATTTTTTAGAGAAGTCCGGTTCAGGGGCTTGGAATAGGCGGTTGCTCATTATCAGCATCCAACAGCATATCGACAACAGCGGCCAAGTCAGGATACACCAAGGTGCCAGGAGGCAGGCCACCGCTTTCCAGTGTTTTTTTGCCTTTGCCGGTCAGAACGAGGTAAGGCGTACAGCCAGCGATGAAGCTGGCTTGCAGGTCGCGCAGTGAGTCACCGACTGAAGGAATGCCTTTCAGTTTGACGTCATAGCGTTTGGCAATTGCGTGCAACATGCCGGGTCTTGGTTTGCGGCAGTCACAATTTTCACTGGCGCTGTGAGGACAAAAGAAAATTGTCTCAATTTCAGCACCGGCAGCCAGTGCCGCAGCATGCATTTTTTTGTCAACTGCATTCAGTGTGGAGATGTCATACAGTCCGCGTGAAATGCCGGACTGGTTGGTTGCCACCACCACACGATAGTCGGCCTGGTTTAGCCGCGCGATGGCCTCCAGCGACCCCTCTATCGGAATCCATTCTGCCGGTGATATGACGAATGGTTCCACATCCACATTGATGACGCCATCACGATCAAGAATTATCAATTTCGTCGGCATCCGGTCTCCCATATCAGCTCGCAAGTTTGGAAATGTCGGCAACTCGGTTCATCATCGTATGCAGTTCCGATAACAATGCGATGCGGTTATTGCGCAAGCGCATATCATCCGCCATCACCATGACACCGTTGAAAAATGCGTCCACTTCATTCCGCAAATGCGCCATTGCTTTAAGCGTGCCGGTGTAATCGCCTTGTGCAAACAGCAGATCAACCTGCGGTTTTAATTTGGACATGGCCGCATACAGATTCTGCTCGGCGCTTTCGGCCAACAGGCTATCTTGCACTTTGCCTGCCGTAATGCTGGTCTTTTTCAGGATGTTGCCGATACGTTTGTTGGCGGCAGCGAGTGACTCGGAGTCAGGCAATGCGGCAAAGGCTTTGACTGCATCCAGTCGTTCGATGATGTTATCGAAACGGTCTGGGTGCTGTGCCAGGATCGCCTCGATTTCATCGGGTGCATAGCCGCGGTCGCGCAGCAAGCCGCGCAGGCGATCCATGACGAAGTTCATCACGCCTTCGGTCGGGTCCTTGATGCTGGCATTAGTGGCCAGCAAACGGACGATACTCGACAGCATGGCGGAGAGCGACAGCGGCAAGCGTTTTTCGATCAAGATACGCAGTATGCCCAGTGCATGACGTCGTAGTGCAAATGGGTCCCTGTCGCCGGTAGGTTGCAGGCCGATGCCCCAAATGCCAGCCAGCGCTTCGAGCTTGTCGGCCAGCGCTATCGCGGTACCGGTCGGCGTGGTTGGCAAGACGTCGCCCGCAAAGCGCGGCAGGTAGTGTTCGGTTGATGCCATCGCGACTTCTTCATGCTCGCCGTCGTGGCGTGCATAGTAGGTGCCCATGATGCCTTGCAGCTCAGGGAATTCGCCCACCATGTCGGTTAGCAGATCGGCTTTTGCCAGTCGCGCGCCACGTTCAACCAGCGTTTTGTCGATACCCATCATGCCGGCAATTTCGACCGCCAGAATCCGTACCCGCGCCATACGCTGCGCCAAGGTGCCGAGCTTGTTGTGATACACCACGTTTTCTAGTCCGGGAATGCGCTCTTCCAGTTTCTTTTTCTTGTCTTGCTCAAAGAAGAAGCGTGCATCAGACAGGCGTGGCCGAATCACGCGCTCATTGCCGCTGATGATGCGCTGCGGGCTGGATGTTTCGATGTTCGACACGATCAAAAACCGTGAGCGCAGCCGTCCGGTAGCATCGGTCAACGCAAAATATTTCTGGTTGGTTTGCATCGTCAGAATCAGGCATTCCTGCGGGACTTCGAGAAATTCCGATTCGAAATTGCATTCGTAAATCACCGGCCACTCGACCAATGCGGTGACTTCATCCAGCAGCGACTCCGGCATCAAGATGCGATCGGCTTTGGCTTTGGCTTGCAGCATCGCGCGGATTTTATCCTTGCGCGCGCTGGCGCTGGCGATGACCTTGCCTTGGGATTCTAGGATGCCAGCGTAGGACGTGGCATCGGAGAAGGCGATTTCGCCCTGCGACAGGAAACGATGGCCAAGCGAGGCTCTGCCGGCAGAAAGACCGAGTATCGTCACAGGAATAACGTTGCTGCCATGCAGTGCAGTCAGTTTGTGCGCTGGACGTACAAATTCGACTGTGGTGCCATCCGGGCGCTGGTAAGTCATCTGCTTCGGGATAGGCAGTTTGGCGACGGCCTCTTCCAGCGCCGCTTGCAAGCCGGCGCGCAGCGTAGAGCCGGGTGCGATGTGGGTATAAAAGAAGGTTTCGGTTTTGCCATCAGCTTCAATCACCATATCGGCCACTTGCACATCAGGGAAACCAAGCCCAGCCAATTTTTTCTTCAACGGCGCGCTCGGGTTGCCGCTGGCGTCCAGCGCGACCGATACCGGCAGCACTTTGACGCGGATTGGCTTGTCCGGCGAGGTGTCGGAGACCTTGGTGATAGTCAGCGCCAGACGGCGCGGCGTCGCATAGGTCGTCAATTTGGCGTCTTCTGCCAAAAAATCACGCGCTTTGAGCACATTGAAAATGCTGGCTGCAAAAGCGTCTGCCAGACGGGTGAGCGCCTTGGGCGGCAGTTCTTCGGTTAACAGTTCGACTAATAGTGTCTGGTTCATTTGCTATCTATCCCGGTCAGGCGGGAATGCCGTATTTGATTGTGTTGACTTGCATCGGGTTAAAACGCTTCATGCCTACGCTTGGATTCAGGCCGCCCTGCGCCCATCGCCCGCCATCGGGAACCCCAGCTTCTTGCGCGATTCGTAATAGGCTTGTGCTACCGAACGAGACAGGTTGCGGATGCGGCCGATATACGCGGCGCGTTCGGTCACCGAAATCGCATTGCGTGCATCCAGCATGTTGAAGCTATGCGCTGCTTTCAAGATCATTTCGTAAGCCGGAATAGTCAGTTCCAGCTCGATCAGGCGCTTGGCTTCTGATTCGTAATTGGTAAACAGCGAAAACAGGAATTTGGTATTCGCGCTTTCGAAGTTGTAGGCGGATTGTTCGACTTCGTTTTGGTGGAACACATCGCCGTAGGTCAGCGACTTTTTCACACCGCGGTCGGTCCACTCGGTCCAGACCAGATCGAACACGTTTTCTACGCCTTGCAGATACATCGCCAGGCGCTCGATGCCATAGGTGATTTCGCCCAGAATCGGGTTGCAATCGATGCCGCCGACTTGCTGGAAGTAGGTGAATTGCGTGACTTCCATGCCGTTCAGCCAGACTTCCCAGCCCAGACCCCACGCGCCGAGCGTCGGGTTTTCCCAATCATCTTCGACAAAACGCACATCATTTTGCTTCAGGTCGAGGCCGAGCGCTTCCAGCGATCCCAAGTACAGGTCGAGGATATTTTCCGGCGACGGTTTTTGCACCACCTGAAACTGGTAATAGTGCTGCATCCGGTTTGGGTTCTCGCCATAACGCCCATCTTTCGGGCGGCGTGATGGCTGGACATAAGCGGCGCGCCAGGGTTCAGGGCCGATTGCGCGCAGGAAGGTTGCGGTATGCGATGTGCCGGCGCCGACTTCCATATCGTAGGGTTGCAAAATGGCGCAGCCTTGCTTGTCCCAATACTGCTGTAGCGTCAGAATGATTTGCTGAAATGTGATCATGTTGGTTCCGTCCTAGCCGACAGCGAGTGGCTGACGGCGGGGTGTTGCGTAAACCATGGATTTTAGCGTTTTTTGCCCGCATCATGCGGATTCGTTTCGCTTTTAGCACGTCTGAAGCTCACACCGGAAGGAGCAGGCTTGCCCTGATTGAGCGGTGTCTGTGTGTGGTGATGGGAGCGCAATCCATATGTATACTGCCATATGTATTATTCCATCCGCTCGTATTATGTGACTCTCCATTAAATTTGTTCCTATACTCCCCTGAAAATAGGAATTTATTAGAACAAAAACGGCATTTTTTAGACGTTTTTAGGTACTAGCGGTTGAAAAATTCCTGTTTTTGGGCCGACTAATAACGCGGCGCGTTATTAGTCTACTTTCCCAACTCGTCACTGGATTCAGCGGCAGGGCTGAAATTGCAGGTTGGCGAGGTTGGCGTAAATGCCGCCTTCAGCCAGCAGGGAGGCATGGGTGCCGGTTTCGACGATGCGTCCGTTGTCCATCACGATGATACGGTCGGCGCGTTGCACAGTCGCCAGCCGATGTGCGATGACCACCGTGGTGCGTCCCAGCATCGCTGTCTCCAGCGCGCCTTGCACCAGCCGCTCGGATTCGGCATCGAGTGCGCTGGTCGCTTCGTCCAGCAAGAGCAGTGGCGGGTTCTTGAGTAATGCACGGGCAATCGCAATCCGTTGGCGCTGGCCGCCCGACAGGCGCACGCCGCGTTCGCCGAGAAACGCGTGGTAGCCGTTCGGTAATGCTTCAATAAATTCATGCGCAGCTGCCATTTTGGCTGCGGCAATCACTTCGGCATCGGTCGCATCGGCGCGGCCGTAGCGTATGTTTTCCATCGCATTCGCTGAAAATATCACGGTATCTTGCGGCACGATACCAATCGCGTCGCGCAGTGCGTGCAAGTCGAGCTGCCGAATGTCCATGCCCTCAAATTCAATCACGCCTTGTTGGGGATCATAAAAACGCAGCAGAACCTGGAACAGGCTTGTTTTGCCTGCGCCAGAAGGGCCGACGATAGCGACCGTTTCACCGCGCCTGATGTCGAGCGACAGTTGATCCAGCGCTGCGGTTTGCGGTCGGGAAGGGTAGTGGAAAGAAATGTTTTTAAGCGTCATGGACGCGCCGCTGCCAGCATGCGGCGGGAACGGCATCGGATGTAACGGCGACTGAATGTGAGTTTGCGCCGTGAGCAGTTCCAGCAAACGCTCGGTGGCACCTGCTGCGCGTTGTGCATCGCCTACCACTTCGGATAGTGCGCCGATGGCGCCAGCGACCAGTGCGGCGTACAGGATGAATTGTCCGAGCTCACCGCCGGACATTGCGCCGCGGATTACCGCGTGTGCGCCTAGCCAGAGCACAAAAACGATGGCACCAAACACCAGCGTAATGACCATCACGGTCAACCAGGCGCGTGCCCGGATGCGCCGTATGGCCGTGATGAAAGCATTTTCGACTGAAACGCCGAAACGCTGCGCTTCTTGTTTTTCATGCGTGAAAGCCTGCACCGTCGGCATCGCATTCAGAATTTCGCCAGCGACGGCAGACGCATCGGCAATCCGGTCTTGCGAGTCACGAGACAGCTTGCGCACGCGTCGGCCGAAGATGACGATAGGCAGCACCACCGCCAGCAGCATCACAAAGATGATCGACGAGAGTTTGGGGCTGGTGATGAACAGCATGACCAGCCCGCCGGAAAATAGTAGCGTGTTGCGTAGCGCGAGCGAAATGCTGGTGCCAACCAGCGTTTGAATCAGTGTGGTGTCGGTGGTCAGGCGCGACAGGATTTCGCCAGTTTGCGTGGTTTCAAAAAATTGCGGGCTTTGCGTGACGATATGGGAATAGACCGCGCGACGGATGTCGGTCGTGACACGCTCGCCCAGCCACGACACCATGTAAAAGCGTGCGGCGGTGGCGACTGCCAGCACGCAAGCCACGCAAAATAGTGCAATAAAAGTCAGGTCAACGTGCTGAATGCTGCCAGCCCCCCCAGAACCAAAGCCAAGGTCGATCATTTGCCTGAAGGCATACGGAATAGCTAAAGTAGCGCAGGCGGCGACCAGTAGTGCCATCGCAGCCAGCGCAAATTGGCGGCGGTAGGGTGCGGTGAAAGGGAGCAAACCCTTGAGGGTGGCTAGTCTGCCCTTGGGGGCTGCGGATGCATGAGGGGTGGGCATGGTGATGATAATTCCAGTTCGTGACGCATCAATGCAGTGTGTACTTGCGCGTCAGATTGTAATGCGAATTGGATTTATGCGGGTTTTGTCTCGTCGTCGCTGAAGGCCCTGATCGCGCTACCGCCACCGTGTTTGGCTTGATACATCGCGTTGTCGGCATTGGTCAGGATTTCTTCGTCCGTCTGGCCGTGTTCTGGATAGAGCGCAATGCCGATACTGGCGGAAATCCGGATGTCATGTCCTTCCAGATCGCAGGGGTCCTGTATCGCTTGCAGGATTTTGTTGGCGACGACAAGCGCGTTTTGTACAGATTCGGTACCGGGCAGTAAAACCACAAATTCATCGCCGCCGATTCGGGCGGCGGTATCGGATTCCCGTATGCAATCCAGCAGGCGGTAGGCCACTTCCTTCAGCAACAGGTCGCCGATGTTGTGCCCCAGCGTATCGTTGATCGGCTTGAATTTATCGAGATCAATAAACATGAGTGCAAGATGGTCTTTGTTGCGCCGGGCGGCTGCCAGCGCCTGGCGCAGACGGTCGGTGAATAGTTCCCGGTTAGGCAAGTCGGTAAGCGGGTCGTAATGAGCCAGATGCTGCATGCGTCGCTCGGTCTCTTTGCGCTCGCTAATGTCGGAAAACACCGCGACATAATTGGTGATCTGCCCCTTGCTATTACGTACACTGTTGATCGAAATTGATGCGATGTACGGCTTGCCATTTTTGCGGCGATTGGTGACTTCACCTTGCCAGTTGCCTTTCGCCACGAGTAAGTGCCACATACGGTCGTCCAGTGCCTGATTGCCTGTGTCGCTGGCAAGCATGGCTGGGCTTTGGCCGACCACATCCTCGGAAGCGTAGCCGGTAATGCGGCAAAACGCAGGGTTAACTGCAATGATGTGGTGATCTGGATCAGTCACCAACACAGCCTCATCAACGGTATTAAAAACAGTCTCAGAGAGCTGCAGGGATTCGTCTTTGCTATGGCGTTCGCTTATATCTGCAAGCGTGCCGATCATGCGTAAAGGTTTGTTCGTGGCATCCCGGCTGACAATCATGCCGCGCATCAGCATCCATTTCCAACTGCCATCCTTGCAGTGCAGGCGTCCTTCTGCCGCATACCCGGTGGTGTGCCCCTGAATATGCGCATCAAGTGCATCCATAATTTGCTGCCGGTCTTCGGGGTGGAGGTGTTGTTGCCATGAGTCATAGCTGTCAGATAATTCGTTTTCGGCATAACCGAGCATTTCCTTCAAACGCAGCGACATGAACAAAGTGCCGGTGTGAAGATTCCAGTCCCACACGCCTTCGCCTGCTCCTTCTAGCGCAAATTTCCAGCGATACTCGCTCATGATCAGCGCACTGTTAATTTCGTGTGCAATACGCAACGCATGTTCGCGTCCATGGATCAGCAGGTACACCAGCATGGTCAGCAGCAGACTGGTGCCTATGCCGGTTATCAGGATCAAACGCGGTTTTTGGCGCTCGAAACGCGCTTCAAGCGCTGGCAAGGAGCGCGCTTCCAAGGTCCAGACACGGCCGGCTATCGTGAGAGGGCGAGTGATCTTGAGCAACGTTTTTCTTGATGATTTTGCAGATTCGAACTTGCTGCCCGATAGGCGGGCTTGCTCCGATGGGGTCTCGCCATCATAAATAGCCAGATCAAGCCGGGCTTTTTGTGCAATGGATAGCACACTCATCAAGTCGTTTGCACGGAATTGCGCATGCACCCATCCAATCAAAGTGGGTGACCGATCAAAGTTGTCGCTGTTGGCCGCCTGATGTCCAAAAATAGGCAGGTACATGACGAAACCCGGTTGGGTATCTGTTTCGCTTTCCTGTTGCAGCACGATCTTGCCTGAAAGTGCAGCCTGATTCAGGTTGCGCGCGCGATCCATGGCGGCGCGGCGTACCGGATCGGAATACATGTCAAAGCCAAAGGCGCGCTGGTTACGATCGGTGAAAGGTTCGATGTAAACGATGGAGGTGATGAGATCACGTTTGCCAGCAGGTTTGATGTCGTATTGTGGAAACCCGCTTTTTCGAATTTTCGCTACATGTTTCGGTACATCTTCGGCTGGCACAATCAGTGAATAGCCCAGCCCCTGAATCCCCGGGTATCTTGTCTTGATATCGAGTGTTTCGACATAGGTATGAAATTCGTCTTGAGAAACATAAGTCGATGAAGCAAACAAGCCTTGCAAGCCACGCAGCAGCAGCTTGTAATTTTCCATGCGCAGTTCAATATCATTGACTGTCTCTTGCACGCTGTAATTAAATTCAGCTTGCAGCGTGCGATCCGCCTGCTCTAGCGCGTTTTTCCACAATAACAGGGTGCCGCCAATCGTGATCGCCAGTACCAGCCAAGGCAGGCACAGATTGAATATGCGCGGCAAGGCACGGCGTTGCGAAACGCGTGCCAGTTTGAGCGCGAGGAGGCGAGATAAATTCATCCTGTATTAATAAGCAGTAGCAGTCTCGGTTGCATGTGGCGGAATGCAGCAATGCATTTCTGCATGCTGTCTTTAGCTAAATAGGTTGATTTTCGGCAACATATTACTCTGGCGACGATTTTCTTATCCAATGTATCGTAGAAATGCAGTCGACATTTGATGAAGAACAAACGCTTATTGCCTGCTGTTAATTGGTTTAACGTGAATACCGTGTAGAGATTGCGGGTCAGGCAGAGACCTCAACTTTGGGTGCGCCCGCCGCCATCTCGCCAATCACCGCAGCGTGCTCAAAGCCTTCGCGTAGAAATAGTGCCAAAACTTCATCCACGGCGCTAGCATCGCATGCAACCAGCAAGCCGCCCGATGTTTGCGGGTCGGTCAGCAGCGCACGCTGTGTCGCGCTGAGTTCATCGGACAGGTCAACCTCGTGGCCGTAGCCCGCCCAGTTGCGACCGGAGGCGCCTGTGACGCAGCCGAATTCAATTAGATGTTCGACACCGGGTAGTAGTGGTACCTTGCCCATGTCGATACTGGCGGTCAGCCCTGAGCCGCGTGCTAGTTCCAATGTGTGGCCGAGCAAGCCAAAGCCGGTGATGTCGGTCATCGCATGGACCGCCGCCATATTGGACAAACTTTTGCCCGGCGTGTTGAGCTTGGTAGCGTTGGCTATCATCGCTGCATAACCGTCGGCGTCGAGTGCATTCTTTTTCAGCGCTGCCGATAAAATCCCCACGCCTAGCGGCTTGCCGAGTATCAATTTGTCGCCTGCTTTGGCATGGGCGTTGCGCTTGATCTTTGAGGGATGCACCAGCCCCAGCACCACCAGTCCATAAATTGGTTCGACCGAGTCGATGGTATGGCCGCCGGCGATCGGGATGCCGGCTTCGGCGCAGATCGATTCACCGCCACGGAGGATCTGGCTGATCACTTCAATCGGCAGTTTGTCGATCGGCATGCCGACCAGCGCTAGCGCCATGATCGGCGTGCCGCCCATCGCATACACGTCCGAAATTGCATTGGTGGCAGCGATGCGCCCGAAATCGTAGGGGTCATCCACAATCGGCATGAAAAAATCGGTAGTCGCAATCAGCGCCTGTTCATCGTTCAGCTTGTACACGGCGGCATCGTCCGAGGTTTCGATGCCGACCAGCAGTTCTTTGGGGAGCGGGAAACCGCCGGAGCCTTTCAGTATTTCAGACAATACGCCTGGCGCAATCTTGCATCCGCAGCCACCGCCGTGTGAAAACGAGGTGAGCTTAATTTTGGCGCTGTCTTGGGTGGGCATGGTGTGCTTCCGAGTGGTGTGTGTGGAAATTTCAAGAAATTATAAATGGCAAACGAGGGTGCTCATGCCGCGACTAATAACGCGTCGCGTTATTAGTTTGGCTGAAAACGACAATTTTTGGGGCTTAAAAGCGGCATCAAAAGCCAAAAAACAAGCATTTTTAGCCCATAAAACTGCAATTTCAATGGGAGTATAAGGCCAAATATGGCAAAGAGCCATATAACACGAGCTAAAGGTATAACACTGCCGGGTGTATATGCATTTTCTCAGGTGCAGATCAGCGCGCGAGCACACAAAAAAACCGCCAGCATGCTGGCGGTTTTTGCAGTCGGAACCTAGCCCGGATTTACATCGATCAGCGTTCGCCAAATGCGCGGCGGGTGCTGTCGGTGCTACGTGCGTGCTTGAAGCCGCCTTCGCGCGGTGCTGCGCTTGGCTTGCTAAAGCTGCGCTGACCTGGCTTGCCCGCAGGACCGCTGCGCTTGTCGCCTGGCTTCCAGCCGCCTGGCTTGTGGCCAGGGCGGGATGCAGATGCCGTTTTCTTTGGCTCAAAGCCTTCGACCACGTTGACAGGAATCAATTGCTTGGTGAAGCGTTCGATGCGTTTGACGTTGGCGCCTTCAGCGTGATTGACCAGCGAAATAGCCAGACCATTGCGTCCTGCACGGCCGGTACGGCCGATACGATGGACATAATCTTCAGCAAATTTTGGCAAGTCGTAGTTGAATACATGCGTAATTGCAGGCACGTCAATGCCGCGTGCAGCTACGTCGGTCGCGACCAGAATCTTGACTTGGCCACGACGCAAGCCGTCCAGCGTGCGGTTGCGCGCGCCTTGGTGCATGTCGCCATGCAGTGCGGCAGCGGAGAAACCGGCGATATTCAGGCGGTCGGCGATTTGATCTGCATCGCGTTTGGTGGCGGTGAATACCAGCGCTTGATCGAGTGCTGAATCGCGCAACAGATGATCCAGCAGGCGATTTTTGTGCGACAGGTCGTCCACAAAATGGACGCATTGCACGATGTTTTCATGCTTACTGGAAGAACCGGCGATCTGGATCACTTGTGGGTTGCGGGTGATGCGCCTTGCCATGTTGCCGACAACGCCGTCGAGCGTAGCCGAGAACAGCATGGTTTGGCGGGATTCTGGCGTTGCGGCCACGATTTTTTCGATGTCTTCGATGAAGCCCATGTCGAGCATGCGGTCGGCTTCGTCCAGCACCAGGATTTCCAGTTGCGAGAAGTCGATCTTGCCGGATTCCATATGGTCGATCAGGCGGCCTGGCGTAGCAACCAGAATCTCAGGATTTCTGGACAGTAGCTGCATTTGTTTTGGGTAAGGCATGCCGCCCAGAATGGCGACAGCTTTAATACGCCTGATGTGCGCGCCATATTGTTCTGTGGAGTTGGTGACTTGCAGTGCGAGTTCGCGGGTTGGGGTCAGCACCAGCATTTTTGGCTGTGCAGCCTTGAAACGGACGCGTTCGTTGCGCGATTTTGCGGATTGTTTTTCCTGGTTCGGCGTTTTGCCGACAGCTGGTTGCGGCTCGGATGCAAATTTATGCAGCGCCGGCAGCATGAACGCTGCGGTCTTGCCGGAACCGGTTTGCGAAGAAACCAGCAGATCGGCGCCATTAATCGCAGCCGGGATTGCTTGTTCTTGCACCGTGGTAGGTTTGGTATAGCCAGCGTCAGTCACTGCTTTAACGATGGAAGGATGTAGGCCTAATGCTTCAAAACTCATTGATGTCTTTCATTTGATCCAATTTGAGTCGAAACGGGTCACAGCGAGCATGAACGTCGTCATGCGCGTTACTTTCGCTTCCAGTCAGTGTTGGATACGATCAGCGTTCATGCCAAATTGCAGAACGCAACAATAGCAACGCTAACCAACGAAATGACTTGGGAATGCAAAGAAATTTCGGCACAAAAGCTTTGCGCCGGAACAGTGTCAAATGAGACACAAGGAGGCGGAAGGGCTTTATTCGGCGACATCCAGATAGATACGCCTAGGCTTGCGATGCTGCTAAACTACTGTCTGTGCACTACACCTTGCAATGCACAGCCAGCTATTATAACGGGTTTTTCTAGCTTGTGGTGAAAATTATTTATTCGCCGCGTTTGACGATAAATTCCTGGTCCGGGTTGAGCCCCATCACATGCGAAAAACCGCCATCCACGTAGATGATGTCGCCGGTGATGCCGGAGGCCATATCAGACAGCAGGAAGGCCGAGGTATTGCCGACTTCTTCAATCGTTACATTTCGGCGCAAAGGGGCGTGTGCAGCAACAAAGTTCAGCAGCAGGCCAAAGTCCTTGATGCCACTGGCAGCCAGGGTCTTGATCGGGCCGGCAGAAACGCCATTGACGCGTATCCCTTTTTTGCCGAGCGATTCTGCCGCATAGCGCACGCTGGCTTCGAGTGAAGCTTTTGCCAAGCCCATGGTGTTGTAATACGGAATGGCGCGTTTGGAACCCAGATAGGTCAGCGTGAGGACGGACGAGCCGTCTTTCAGTAGCGGCATTGCTGCCTTGATCATGGCGGGGAAGCTATAGGCTGAGATGTCGTGCGCCACTTTGAAGGCTTCGCGCGAAAGACCATCAAAAAAGTCGCCAGCAATCGCTTCACGCGGGGCAAATCCGATTGAGTGCACAAAGCCGTCAAGCCGGTCCCAAACTTTGCCTATGTCGGCAAACAGCGCGTTAATCTGCTCGTCGCTGCCCACATCACAGTCATAGACCATATCGCTGCCAAATTCCTTGGCGAATTCGACAATGCGGCCCTTAAAGCGCTCGCCGACATAGGTGAAAGCTAACTCCGCACCCTCGCGCTTGCACGCCTGAGCGATGCCGTAGGCAATGGAACGGTTGGACAACAAACCGGTGATGAGAATTTTTTTGCCTTGCAAAAATGCCATGCTGACTCCAGATACTGTTACAAGATTCGCTTTGCCAGACGGCAAATGAATCTTGCAAAAAAGTTAAATACTTGCCGCAAGAAACGGTCGAATGAATTTCGCTGACATAGATTGTAGGGCGTCCTTACGCTTGGGGCAACTATTTGTCTTTAATGCCACTTGCCCGCAAGCTTAAATTAGCCCGATCGTTTTTTTCCTGCCTTGCTACGCGGCTTGGTTTGGGCTAACACCATTTTCTTTTTGTTCTGCTCTTTGTGGTTGGCAACTTTGCCACTTTTTTTGTTTGCTTTGCCACTTGCCAATTTTTGCGGCACGTGTAGTTCAAGCTTGGTGCCTAGAGCTAGTTTGTTGCCTTTGAGTTTGTTCCATGACTTGATTTGCGCTTCGCTGACGCGATGATGCTTCGCAATCGAAGCCAGTGTGTCACGTTTGCCCACCTTAACGCTGATGCGTTTGGTGGTCGGCTCATCGCGTTCAACGGTGATGCTGGCGTTTTCCGCAACTTCCGGCGAGATGTCCTTGTCTGCGCTGTTTTCGGATTTCGGCACCAGAATCGTGGAGCCGGCTTTCAGCACCATCTTTGGCGGGATGTGGTTAACCTCGCGGATGATTTCAGGTGTGGTGCCATACTTGCTAGCGATAGCTTCAACATGTTCACGCAGTCCCGTGACTTTATAGGCAGCCCATGAAGATAGTGATTTATTTGTTTTTGCGAGATTTTCCTTAAATTTTTCGGCGTTTTCATGCGGCAACAGAATATTCGTTTTGGCACCACCGGTAATGACATGCTGGCCGAACTGCGGGTTGAGTGCGCGGAATTCATCGACTGATATTTCCGCCAGTTTGGCGGCGACTTTCACGTCCATGTCACGCGTTTTGCCGATGGTGACAAAGAATGGCTGATTTTCAATTTTTGGCAGCGTGATACCGTATTTGTCCGGTGTTGCAATAATGCTTTTTACTGCCAGCAACTTCGGTACGTAGTTGCGCGTTTCTGCCGGCATACGCTCGGACAGGCTGTTGAAGTCAATTGGCAGGCCAGCAGCCTGGTTCTTTTTGATGGCGCGCTGTACCGAGCCTTCACCCCAGTTATAGGCCGCCAGTGCAAGTTGCCAGTCGCCAAACATGTTGTACAGCTTTTGCAGGTAAGTCAGTGCAGCATCGGTTGAGGCCAATACATTGCGGCGCTCGTCCTTCAGGGTGCTTTGTTTTAGGTTGAAGTTGCGACCGGTGGCGGGCATGAACTGCCACATGCCAGCGGCTTTGGCAGTTGATTTTGCATGCGGGTTAAATGCTGATTCGATAAACGGTAGCAATGCCAGTTCGGTCGGCATGCCACGCGCTTCCAGCTCTTGTACGATATAGAACAGGTAGCGCGAGGCGCGATCTGTGGTCCTCTGGATATACTCAGGGCGGGAGCTGTACCAAGTTAGCTGGTTGGCAACCAATGGGTTGTTATCAAGCTCAGGGATGGCAAAACCTCGTCGGATACGATCCCAGACGTCAACTTCTGTCAGCGAGATATCATCAGAGTCTGAGACAGAGTCATAGTTCAACAGCTTGTTATTGGTACCAGCTGGAAGGGAGGGGCTGAGGGAGGCTAACTGGGTATCTTTGCCGGACGGATGGAGCGAAAGGTCGTTTGCCTGGCTGAGGGCGGGGATGCTGAAAAATAGCAGTGCTCCCAGGAACAGGTTTGTTAGGTTTGACTGGTTCATCAATTCTTTCTAGCCATGGAATAAGCATCAACCCGCTGGATGACAATCCTGCGAGTGTACGAAATGAAGTTTTATTGCGTCAAGCGATATTACAATTCGGGGTGACAATATTAAATTAATTGCCGAAATGCATGGTTTTGACGCCGTCTGCTGTTCCTAAAAGGCAAATGCTGGCACCTTGGCGGGCAAACAGGCCTACTGTGACTACACCAACGATATTGTTGATATTGCTTTCCATGAGGGCTGGATCGGTAATTTTCATGCCAGAAACATCGATGATGAAATTGCTATTGTCCGTGATGAACGGTTTGCCATTGCTCATGCGAAGGCGCGGTTCACCGCCCAAGGCTGCCAATTGGCGTGCAACGACCGCGTGCGCCATCGGAATTACCTCTACTGGGAGCGGGTAAGCGCCTAATACCTGAACCAACTTTGAGCCATCGGCAATGCAAATAAATTGCTTGGCAGCTGATGCAATGATTTTTTCCCGAGTCAATGCACCGCCGCCACCTTTTATCATCGCGCCCTGAGGCGAAATTTCATCGGCACCATCGATATATACAGGGATTAAATCAACTTGATTCAGGTCGAGGACTTCGATGCCATGCGACTTCAGGCGAGCGGCAGTGGCTTCAGAGGATGCCACTGCCGCTTTAATGCGGTGTTTAATTTTGCCAAGTTCATCGATGAAAAGGTTGGCCGTTGAGCCGGTACCAACGCCGATGATGGCGCCTTCGACGACGTAATCAATGGCGGATCGGGCGACAGCAAGTTTGAGTTCGTCTTGGGACATGTTGGCAGGCAGGAAAAAGAATTGCATATTTTATGCCAATTTAGGCTGAATTGATGCATCAGCAGGCAGGAATTAATTATTCGAAATAACGTCCAGTAGGTGAAATACTCTCACATACACTGGCTCAACTATTTCGGGCTAGGTCAGTCTATTTTGCCATGCTTGCTCTCCTAGTTAGCGCTACAAAAAAATAGACCGCCTCCAGTCATTCTGGAAAAGCAGTCTGGCAGTGGCGATGGAATATGTTCTCTTTGCGCGAGTATATCTACTTGGCTCACGAAGACTATTGCACTTAGGTACTAATTTTATCTGGGGTTTATAGGCTTAAGAATTTCATCAAGTTTACGTATGGCATAGGTTGCCGTGCATACAATTTATGGTTTCTTTGAAAAATATCAGTACCATTAGATATGTAAGGGGTATATTTATAGATTATTGCTTCAACTCTTCTTGTCACCCGAGGTGGTGCCGCAGAATTCTGTACGCAAAGGAAAATTACCAATGATGCAGCAATCATCTATTACGCACGCAGTTGCTTTTCAGTCATTGCGTAAACATCAAGCTGAGGCGAAAAATTGGCAATTGCGCAATTTGTTTGCACAGACCCCAGAGCGATTTCCTGAGATGACGGTGAGCGCGGCTGGTCTGTTTTTGGATTATTCAAAAAACCGAGTAAATAATTTGACCCTGAAATTGTTACTTGATTTGGCGCGTGAGCGGGATGTGGAGGCGTGTCGAGACGCCATGTTCGCAGGTGAAAAAATCAACTCTACCGAAAATCGCGCTGTATTGCATACCGCTTTGCGCGCGCCTCGTGATTTGGCGCTAACCATTGATGGGCAGGATGTTGTGCGTGATGTGCATGCGGTATTGGACCACATCAAAAATTTCACCGAACGTGTGCATACGGCGAGTTGGATCGGTTATACCGGCAAGGCAATCACTGATGTGGTCAACATTGGCATCGGTGGTTCGGACCTAGGCCCCAAAATGGTATGTACCGCACTTCGTTCCTTTGCCATCCCGCATATAAAAATGCATTTCGTATCGAATGTGGATGGTCACGACTTGGATGCGACGCTATCGATAGTCAATCCTGAAACCACATTATTTATCATTGCATCCAAAACATTTACAACAGCAGAAACCATGCTGAATGCGGGTTCGGCGCGGATCTGGTTTTTGCGTCACGGCAAGTATGAAGACTTAAGTAAGCATTTTGTTGCGGTATCGACCAATACTGAAGCGGTAAAGGCATTTGGTATAGATGCCGACAATATGTTCCCGTTTTGGGATTGGGTGGGCGGGCGTTATTCTGTGTGGTCGGCGGTTGGTCTTCCCGTTGCTCTGGCGGTTGGCTTCGATCGCTTTGCTGAGTTTCTTGCTGGCGCTCACGCAATGGATAACCACTTTTGCGCGGCCCCGCTGGAATCTAACATGCCGGTATTGCTGGCGTTGATTGGACTGTGGAACCGTAATTTCCTTGGCTATACCTCATTGTCGATTGCGCCTTACCACCATGATCTGGCACGGTTTCCATCGTATTTGCAGCAACTTGAGATGGAAAGTAATGGCAAGCGCGTAAGTAAGGATGGCTCATTGGTTGATTTTTCTACTTGCCCGATTATCTGGGGGGATGTGGGTACCAATGGTCAGCACGCTTATTTTCAGCTGCTGCATCAGGGAACTGATATAGCACCGATTGATTTTATTGCATCATTGAAGGCCCGTCATACCTTAGATGATCACCAAGAAGCGCTACTGGCAAATTGTTTTGCTCAATCCGAAGCGTTTATGCGTGGGAAAACGCCGGATGAAGTTTGGGCAGACCTGCGTGCACAAAATTTGGATGAGGTTGAGATCGAGGCACTTGTGCCACACAGAACTTTCCCCGGCAATCGTCCCAGTAACACGATCCTGATGGAGGAGCTGACGCCAACAAACCTGGGTGCGCTGATTGCACTCTATGAACATAAAACATTTGTGCAGGGTGTGCTATGGGGCGTTAATAGTTTCGATCAATGGGGTGTCGAACTTGGCAAGGCACTGGCAAAAAATATTCAGGAAGAGATCGTGGGCGATACGTTACCAGATAGGCATGATAGTTCGACAAATGGTTTAATTACACGTGCCAAAGCAGTCAATCCGAATTGGTAAATCCGAAGAAATTATTTTGTGAGTACCACTATTCAATTATTCAACATTAAGAGAGCGCAGCTATGAATCAACTCGAGCAACTTCGTCAATACACCACTGTTGTCGCAGATACTGGCGATTTTCAGTCGATGAAAGCGTTTGCGCCGCAGGATGCTACGACGAATCCATCATTGATTCTGAAGGCTGTGCAAAAAGTCGACTACCAATCGCTGCTGGAAAAAGCGGTTCGTGACCATGCCGGTAAGGCGACCGAGGCCATTGTTGATCGGTTGTTGGTCGCGTTTGGACAAGAAATTCTTAAAATCGTTCCGGGGCGGGTCTCGACTGAAACTGATGCGCGTCTATCGTTCGACACGCAAGGCACGATTAACAAGAGCCGCGAATTGATTGCACTTTACGAGGCTGGCGGAACGCCACGCGAACGTGTACTGATCAAGATCGCATCAACGTGGGAGGGTATCTGCGCGGCTGAAGTGCTGCAAAAGGAAGGCATCCGCTGCAACATGACACTGTTGTTTGCTCTGCCGCAAGCAATTGCGTGCGCTGAAGCCGGGGTGCAACTCATTTCACCCTTCGTGGGCCGTATCTATGATTGGTACAAGAAGTCAACCGGCCTGGAATACACTGGTGCAGCTGATCCCGGTGTGCAGTCAGTAAAGCAAATTTATGCGTATTACCGCAAGTTTGGCTATCAAACGGAAGTGATGGGTGCGAGCTTCCGCAATACCTCACAGATTACGGAGCTGGCTGGTTGCGATTTGCTGACCATTAGTCCGGAATTGCTGAAAAAATTGTCCGAATCCGATGCACCTGTCCCGCGCAAGTTGAGTGTAGAAACAGCGAAAGCCGATCCGATTCAGAAAATTTCTATGGACGAAAAAACCTTTCGCTTGATGCTCAACGAAGATGCAATGGGCACCGAGAAATTGGCGGAAGGCATACGTCTGTTCTGCGCTGACATTGTTAAGCTGGCGCAAATGGTTGAAAAGCTACGGTGATAGTGTTGACATAATGAATGGGATTCAATGTGGCCGGTAGCCCGGATGCGGCGTAGTGGATCCGGGCCTATTGCCGCATGATCTATAAATGATGGTTTCCTGTTCAAACCTGAAGATACGGTAAATTCGAATGGATATCCAGCTTGGGTTAAGCGAAGGCGAAGCACAACGGCGCCTCGAAGCCGAAGGCTGGAATGAATTACCTTCATCAAAGCCCCGTTCTTTGATTGCGATCGCGTGGATGGTTATACGCGAACCAATGTTTTTGCTTCTGACTGCGTGCGGCGGCATCTACTTGTTGTTGGGCAGCAAGGAAGATGCCATTATTTTGCTCGGCTCTGTGGTGGTTGTAATGGGCATGAGCTTTATGCAGGAACGCAAAAGCGAGCGCGCACTTGAAGCCTTACGTGATCTGTCCAGTCCTCGTGCGCTAGTTATTCGTGACGGCCAGCAGAAATCCATCGCGGGGCGCGAAGTGGTGCGCGGCGACATTATTTTGCTGGCAGAAGGAGACCGCGTCCCAGCTGACTCCGTTCTGCTGGGCACTCAAAGCATTAGTCTTGATGAATCTTTGCTGACGGGGGAATCGGTCCCTGTAAGTAAGTTGGCGGCCCCTGATGGTTCAACGCTTGAAGTCATGGGCGATCCGGGTGGCGACGATCAACCATTCCTGTTCTCTGGTTCTCATGTGGTGCATGGCAAGGGGCAGGCGCGGGTACTGGCAACAGGTGAAAAGTCGGTTCTGGGAAAAATAGGCAAAGCGATTTGCACACAGGAAGAAGAATCAAGTAGCGTACAAGTCGAGACAGCGCATGCAGTCAAGGTCGTTGCCATGGCGAGTACGGCATTCGTGATTTTTTTGGCAGTTTTGTATGGCTTGACACGCGGCGACTGGCTTAACGGCATTTTGGCTGGCTTGACGCTGGCGATGGGGATATTGCCGGTAGAGTTTCCGATGGTGCTGGCGATTTTCCTCGGTTTGGGGGCGTGGCGGATTGCAAAGATGCGGGTGCTGACACGTCGAATTCCTGCAATTGAGATGTTAGGCGAGGCGACGGTTCTGTGCGTCGACAAGACCGGTACACTGACGCAAAACCACATGGCTGTGGCACAGATCATGGCTGATGGCGACGTGCATGCTTTCAATGATGCTGGCAGCATGATGCCAGAAAATTTCTCGGAAAAATATCATGAAACTCTGGAGTTTGCGATGCTCTCCAGTCAGCGCGATCCCTTCGATCCAATGGAGCGCGCAATCCAGGATATCGGTCGCAATGTACTCAAAGGAACAGAGCATATTCACGATAGCTGGACGTTAATCGAGGAATACACTCTATCACGCGAGTTGCTGGCGATGTCGCGTGTTTGGCGCTCCCCTGACCGCGAACATTATGTGATTGCGGCGAAAGGCGCACCAGAGGCGGTTATCGACCTGTGCCATTTAGATCAAGGCACAGTGCAGCGTATAACTGCACAGGTCAACCAGTTGGCAGAGCAGGGCTTGCGTGTACTTGCAATTGCAAAGGCGTCATTCCAGCATGAGCATTTGCCACCAATTCAACACGATTTTGTGTTTGAATTTCTTGGTCTGATTGGACTGGCTGACCCTCTGCGTCCTACAGTCAGGACAGCAATCGATGAATGCCGCGCAGCCGGTATTCGCGTTGTCATGATTACCGGCGATTATCCGGTGACAGCATTAAGCATTGCGCGCCAAGCGGGTTTGAGTTCTAGCGACGGGATCATCACTGGATCGGAGCTGGACAAACTCGATAACGCGCAATTGCAGCAGCGTATTCATCAGGTAAATGTTTTTTGCCGTGTTTCTCCTGAGCATAAATTGCGGTTGGTTAACGCTTTGAAAAGTGCCGGTGAGATCGTGGCGATGACCGGTGACGGCGTGAACGACGCGCCCGCATTAAAGGCGGCGCATATTGGCATCGCGATGGGGGGGCGTGGTACCGATGTTGCACGCGAATCAGCTTCGCTGGTGCTTTTGGATGACGAATTCGGCGCCATAGTTGTGGCAGTGCGGTTGGGGCGGCGCATTTTCGATAATATACGCAAGGCAGTCGTATTCATTATCGCCGCACACATCCCGATTGCTGGCATGTCGCTGATTCCAGTGATGATGGGGTGGCCGTTGGTACTCCTGCCAGTGCATATCGTATTTTTTGAGCTGATGATGGACCCGACTTGCACCATTGTTTTCGAGGCGGAGGTGGAGGAGTCTGATGTCATGAAAAGGCCGCCACGGCCAACCGATGCCAAAATATTTGACGGAGCAATATTAGCGCTTGGCATAAAACAGGGTCTTGCGCTGCTAGTACTGATTATGAGTGTTTTTTATGTGGCGCAATATCTTGGACTGGCCACGGAACAGGCACGAGCGCTGACATTTACGGCGATGATCATCGGCGATATTTGGCTGATTTTTGTCAACCGCTCCTGGTCATTGCCGATGCGTTCATCTTTCATGCGACCCAACTCTTCGTTGTGGTGGGTGATGGCGTGTACCTTTCTGATGCTCGGTATTGCGCTGTTTGTGCCGGCGGTGAGCGAGTTGTTCCACTTTGGGATGGCGGATTGGCGACATGTTGCAGTGACGCTTGCGCTTTCTGGTGCAGCCCTAGCAATGCTCGCCTATACGCGGGTTTTCAGGTGGCAGACGTAGGCTTCATGCGCAGGGCTGAATTGGTCCGCAGGCTGTCGAGCACGGTTTGATGAATGCTGGCTGCTGTCTCCATTAGATTGAAACTGTCCGGCATAAACAGCCAACTGTTGAGTAGGCCATCAAAAGTGATGTGCAGCAGAATGCTGGCAAGATGAATGTCTAGATCGGCAGGCACCTGTCTTTTTGTTTTCGCGTTTTCCAGCACCCGTTGCACGGTATCGATACCATGTACCAGCCAGTTTTTTTGATAGATCAAAATGGGATCCGTCGCGTCCAGATACTCGCATTTGTGAAACAGGATGGTCAAAATTTTGTGGTAATGCGGGTTTTTGACTACCTGTTGCATAACGAACGCGCAGCCCTTGCTTAGCTGGCCGAGTGGATCGCTTGTTTTCTCATCCGCCATGTCCTCAATCATTTTGCGCATCGGCAAGCGTATCCGGCTGCACATCGCATCGAACAGATCCGCCTTGTTTGTAAAGTGCCAGTAAATTGCGCCGCGCGTAACGCCAGCGGCTTGCGCCACATCATTGAGCGAGGTGTTGGATACGCCTTTATTGTAAAAAACATCCTCTGCTGCATCGAGGATGCGTTCACGGGTCTCAAGCGCTTTTTCCTTAGTATTGCGAGCCATGGAAATCCTGAAAACATAAAACATACATTCACACTTGTATGTATAATAGCACTTGTTTTGCTGTTTGTATTGCGTGCCATCAAGCATTATTTATTGCCTGCCGTCCTATTTTGGCAGGCGGTTTTACTACTTTTACTGCCTGAAACTGCCATGAAATTAATCCCATATTTTACTTTGCTAGGCACTGCTGCCATGTGCGCTCTTCTTGCGGCTTGTGGCGACCAGCCGCAGGGTGGCCAGCGTCCGCCCACTGAGGTGGCTATCGTCACTGTCGCGCCAGAGCGGCTTGCACTGAGTAATGAATTGCCTGGACGGCTGGAAGCAAACCGCGTTGCCCAGGTTCGTGCGCGCGTGGCAGGGATTGTGTTAAAGCGCGAATTCAAAGAGGGTAGCGAGGTTAAGGCCGGGCAGCTGTTGTTCCGTATTGATCCTGCCAGCTATCAGGCTGCATTGAGTAGCGCAAAGGCATTGCAGGCAAAAGCCGAAGCGAATCTGACGCAAACCAGTCTGAAGCTGGATCGATACAAACCGTTGGTGAAAATCAATGCAATCAGCAAGCTTGAATTTGATGATGCATCCGCTGCGCAGAAACAGGCTGCTGCCGATGTGGCATCCGCAAAAGCCGCAGTCACGACAGCGGGACTGAACCTAGGCTACGCCAGCGTCACGGCACCGATTTCTGGTCGCATTGGACGAGCACTGGTCACTGAAGGCGCTTTGGTCGGTCAGGGCGAAGTCACGCAACTGGCGTTGATCCAACAGGTCGATACGGTGTATGTCAACTTGACGCAGTCCAGTGCCGAGGTGACGCAATTGCGGCAGTCATTAAAAACGGGGCAATTGAAGAGCGTAGATAAGGATGAGGCAAAAGTGACGCTGGTGATGGAGGATGGCAGCATTTATCCGCATGAAGGCAAGCTGCTGTTTTCGGACATCACGGTGGATGAATCGACTGGCGCAGTCACACTACGCGCCAGCTTCCCCAACCCTGAACGCATGCTGATGCCGGGTACCTTCGTCCGTGCACGTCTACAGCAGGCAGTGAACGAGGAGGCAATCGCAGTGCCGCAACAGGCAGTGCAGCGTAGCACCGACGGCGCTAGCGTGATGGTGGTGGGCGCGGAGGATAAGGTTGAGGTGCGGTCGGTCAAAACCTCTGCTTCGCAAGACGATAAATGGATCATCAGCGACGGACTGAAGGCAGGCGATCGCGTGATTGTCGAGGGTTTGCAAAAAATCCGGCCTGGCATGACGGTCAAGCCAGTTGAATGGAAGAAAACGGAGAAGGCGGATGCGTCGCCGGCTGCAAGCGCCAGTGCCTCAGCTAGCGCCGTCCAGCAACCGACGCAAAAACCCAAAGCGGAATAATGGAGTAGTCGCATGGCAAAATTTTTCATCGACCGCCCTGTCTTTGCATGGGTTATCGCAATTTTCATTATGCTGGCAGGCATCCTGTCCATCAAGTTCCTGCCAGTTTCACAATACCCGAATATTGCACCGCCGCAGATCGTGATCACAGCAACCTATCCAGGTGCATCGGCTCAAACCTTGGAAGACAGTGTCACTGCGCTGATCGAGCAGGAAATGAATGGCGCCGATGGCTTGCAATACATGGAGTCGCAAAGCCAAGGTAACGGCATGGCGCAGATTACGGTCACGTTCAAGCCAGGCATGAGCGTTGATCTGGCGGCAGTCGATGTTCAAAACCGTATCAAGCGGGTCGAGTCACGTCTGCCGCAGCCGGTGCTGCAGCAGGGCGTGCAGGTGAACAAATCCACCAGTAATATTTTGATGATGGTGATGCTGTCATCGACTGATGGCAGCATGGACCCGGTCGGCTTGGGCGATTATCTATCGCGTAATGTCGTCAACGAAATCAAGCGTGTTCCAGGTGTAGGCGACATTAACTTGTTTGGCACCGAAAAGGCCATGCGTATCTGGATCGATCCAGTCAAATTGTCCGGATTGAAATTATCGCCAGCTGATATATCGGTTGCGATCAAAGGGCAAAATGTACAAGTCGCCTCTGGCTCGCTCGCTGCATTACCGAATACCGGCAAGGAACCAATTACCGCCAGCGTGGTGGTGACAGGTCAGTTGTCGACCCCCGAGGAGTTCGGGCAAGTGGTCTTGCGCGCGAATGCCGATGGTTCTGTGGTGCGCTTGCGTGATGTAGCGCGCATCGAAATTGGCGGCCAATCGTATGAAACACGGGCGCGGTTAGACGGTAAACAAATTTCAGCCTTTGGTGTGATGACCACGCCTACGGCAAATGCGCTGGATACGGCCAATGCTGTGCATGTCAGGATGGAAGAGCTGGCAAAGTTTTTCCCGGCAGGCGTCAAGTACACGATACCTTACGACACGTCGAAATTCGTAAAAATCTCAATTGAAGAAGTCGTCAAAACTTTGCTGGAAGCAGTGGTGCTGGTATTCCTGGTGATGTACCTGTTCCTGCAAAATATTCGTTACACGATCATCCCGACGATTGTGGTGCCGGTTGCGCTGATGGGCACGTTTGCGACTTTGAACGCAATGGGATTTTCGATCAATGTGCTCACCATGTTTGGGATGGTGCTGGCAATTGGCATTCTGGTTGACGATGCAATTGTTGTGGTTGAAAATGTCGAGCGCATCATGGCAACAGAGGGTTTGTCGCCGCGCGAAGCGACACGTAAGGCGATGGGGCAGATTACCGGCGCGATTATCGGCATAACGCTGGTGTTGATCGCAGTATTTATCCCGATGGCTTTCTTCGGTGGCGCAGTCGGCGCAATTTATCGCCAATTTTCAATGGCCATGATTGCCTCGATGGTGTTCTCCGCCATTATGGCGCTGACGCTGACGCCGGCATTGTGCGCGACGCTGCTGAAGCCGATCGCACCAGGATCGCATCACGAGAAGAAAGGACCACTCGGCTGGTTTAATCGTTTCTTCAACAGTACAACAGTTCGCTATGAGCGCAGTGTGGTCAAGATTCTCGGCAAGCTGACGCGCTGGATGGTGGTTTATGGCTTGATTGTGGTCTGCGTGGGTTTGCTGTTCTGGCGCTTGCCAACCTCGTTCTTGCCATCCGAGGATCAAGGCTACCTGTACACCAATATTCAGTTGCCGGCGGGTGCTTCCGCCAATCGCACCTTGGAAGTTGTCAAACAGGTGGAAGAACATTTCATGAAAGAGCCTGGCGTGGAGCATGTGATTGGTGTCACTGGCTTTAGCTTCTCTGGGCGTGGGCAAAATGCCGGCCTGGCGTTTGTGCCGCTAAAGGATTGGGATGAACGTGGCGCCGATCAATCGGTCAATGCCATCGTCGGTCGTGCTTTCGGCAAATTCATGCAGATTCGCGATGCGATGGTGTTTCCGCTGAATCCGCCACCAATCCGAGAACTGGGCAATGCGACTGGTTTCACCTTCCGTTTGCAGGATCGTGCCGGCCTCGGCCATGACGCGTTGGTTGCCGCGCGCAACCAGATGCTTGGCCTGGCCGCGCAAAGTAAGGTGCTAAAGGGGGTTCGTCCTGAAGGTCTGGACGATACGCCGCAGTTGGAGTTGTCGGTCGACCGTGATAAGGCTAATGCCTTGGGACTAAGCTTTGCTGATATCAATACTACTTTGTCGAGCGCACTTGGCTCCGCTTATATCAACGATTTTGACAGTAAGGGACGCCAGCAGCGTGTTGTGATGCAGATTGACGCACCGCAGCGCGCGCGTCCAGAAGATATCAATAACCTGTACGTACGCAACAGCAAGGGCACGATGGTACCGTTCTCCGCCTTCTCAACCAGCAAATGGGGTGTGGGGCCGGTGCAGCTGACACGTTACAACGGCTACCCGGCGATGAAGATTTCAGGCGAGCCGGCAGCGGGCTTGAGTACCGGTGCGGCAATGGATGAGATGGTTGCGCTGATGGATAAATTGCCGCCTGGATTTGGTTACGAATGGACTGGCCAGTCGCTGGAGGAAAAGGTTTCTGGTTCGCAGGCACCTTCGCTGTATGCACTGTCTATGCTGGCGGTTTTCCTCTGTCTGGCAGCCTTGTATGAAAGTACCTCGATACCAGTGTCGGTGATGATGGTGGTGCCACTTGGCGTTCTTGGCGCGTTGCTCGGTGTGACTTTGCTTGGGTTGCCAAATGACGTGTATTTCAAGGTAGGGCTGATCGCAACCATCGGCTTGTCTGCAAAAAATGCGATCCTGATCATTGAATTCGCCAAGGATCTGGAGGCGCAGGGCAAGGGCTTGATTCGCGCCACGCTGGAAGCGGTTCGTTTGCGTTTCCGACCGATCGTCATGACATCATTCGCCTTCATTCTGGGTGTATTGCCGCTGGTAATCGCGACAGGCGCGGGTTCTGCCGCGCAGCGTGCGATTGGTACTGGTGTGATGTTCGGGATGATCACAGCGACGGTGCTGGCGGTCTTCTTGGTGCCGGTATTCTTCGTTGTGGTTCGCACCATGTTCAAGGGCAGCGAGCGGCAGCGCCGTTTGTATGCGGCTAGCAAAAAGGTTGAGGTTGAATATCATGATTAAAAAGCTGACAGCGGGATTGATCGCAGCAGGCGCCATTGCCGGTTGTAGCATGGCACCAACTTATCAGCGCCCGGACGCGCCGGTCGCTGGCGTATTCCCGACGACTGGTGACCAATCCTCGTCGAAGACGGCGGTCGATATTGGTTGGCGTGAATTCTTCAAGGATGCGCGCTTGCAGTCATTGATCTCGACCGCGCTCGAACACAACCGCGATTTACGCATTGCTGTGTTGCGCATCGAAGAGGCGCGATCGCTGTACAACATCCAGTGGGCGGATAGGCTGCCGAATGTTAATGCAGTAGCAAGCGGGTCACGTGCCAGAACGCCAGCTGACCTGTCGACTACTGGGGGTGTGACAACTGGCAGTCGTTACGATGTTGGCGTCAGTCTTGCTTCGTTCGAATTGGATTTTTTTGGCCGTGTAAAAAGCTTGAGCGATGCGGCGTTGGCGACTTACCTTGCGACAGAAGAAGCGCAGCGCTCGGCGCAGATTAGTCTGGTGGCTGAGGTCGCCAAAGCGTATCTGGCAGAGCGTGCGTATACTGAGCAGCTGGTGTTGGCGCAGAAATCCTACGATGCGCGCGAAGCGAGCCGCAAACTCGCCAAAATGCGTTTTGATGCTGGTGCCACGTCGGCGCTCGATTTGGCGCAGTATGAATCGCTGCTTCAATCGGCCAAGGTGTCGCTGGTGACATTGGCACGTCAACGTGCGCAGGCTGAAAATACGCTGGTACTGTTGACCGGAAAACCGCTGGGCAAATTGCCGCCTGCGCAAACTTTGTCGGCGCAAGGTGTTTTGAGCGATATCCCTGCCGGTCTACCATCCGATATGCTGGCGAATCGCCCGGACATTCGTCAGGCTGAAGATAAGCTAAAGGCAGCGAATGCGAACATCGGTGCAGCTCGTGCCGCGTTCTTCCCACGTATTGCGTTAACAGCTGGTACGGGTACCGCCAGCAGCACGCTGTCCGGTTTGTTTGATTCCGGCTCCGGCGCGTGGTCTTTCGCACCGCAAATAGTGTTGCCGATTTTCGATGCTGGCCGCAACATTAACAATTTGGACCTGGCCTGGACGCGCAAAAATATCGCCATCGCCGATTATGAGAAGGCGATTCAGGTTGCGTTCCGCGAAGTTGCCGATGCACTGGTCGCGCGTGATTTGCTGACACAGCAGGTGGATGCGCAGGCCGCGGTGACGGCAGCGGAAACAGAGCGCCTAAAGCTGTCCGATGCGCGTTACCAAAACGGTATTTCCAGTTCGCTCGATGTGCTGGATGCGCAGCGACAATTGTTTGCCGCGGAGCAATCGCTGGTGCAAGCGCAGTTGTTGCGGCTGACGAATGCAATTGATCTGTACCGTGCGTTAGGTGGCGGTATCAACGCTGGTATCGCGCCAGTTCCAGGATCAGGCAAGTAGCGTCTGTAGGCGCGAAAATAACATCATACACCACCCTGTATTTCAATTCCGGCACGTGTAATATGCCTCTGCAATAAATTTAGGCATATACCCCCCACAAAAATTGACTTTTTTGAGGGGGTGGCGCCTGTTTGGGCCATTTTCCGGCTCTAAACCTTCTCTAGTACCAATCTTAAGGTCAACTAATAACGCGACGCGTTATTAGTGTGTGCAGCCCGGCACGGACATGAATATCCTTAGGGCGCACCTGTAAGTTCCAGGCTGACGTACCGGTCATACAAATGACACAACAATCGCTAGTTATTTGCGCTGTATTAAATGAAACGTCTGGGAAGGTGTGTGGTTTGATTGCACTGCGGCAAGTTTCAAAGATATATTTCTAATTGACGCTCAAGTTATTAGCGAGGGATATTTACAAAAAATGATGGGTGGCACTTCATCAGTGTGAGCAGTGAGTGACACAAACGGGGGCTAAATATCTGGTTTCGCCAAGGCCAGTAGTGCGTTATTGTGCGCTGCTGGCTTTAGTGTGTGTGTTAACGGCCTGCTCGAAACCTGAGCCGATCAAAATTGGTTTTGTTGCCGGCCTGACGGGACGTGTCGCGGATCTGGGCACAAGTAGCCTGAATGGCGCTGTGCTGGCGGTGGAGCAGTGTAATGCCGCTGGTGGCGTAGCTGGACGACCGGTCGAATTGATCGTTCGCGACGATGGCCAGAATTCAGGCGCTGCGCGTCAGGCAGTAAAAGAGTTGATTGACGCGAAAGTGGAGGCAATTGTCGGTCATGTCACTAGTAGCATGTCGATGGCTAGCATTACACAAGCCAACGAAGCCAAGCTCGTCATGATCAGTCCGACCGTTACCACGGCGGAATTGTCCGGCAAGGATGATTATTTCTTTTGCGTGCTTAACGCCACTCGCGACTAAGCCACCAGGACTGCGCTGTTTTATCGTCACCAACTGAAAATGGAGCATGTCGTGCTTTTGTATGACAGGGGGAACCTGTCTTATTCAGAAAGTTGGATGCGGGATTTCAAGACCACTTTTGAGCAGGACGGTGGTGTGATTGCCGTCGCCATCCCGTTCGACTCAGGCCCTGATGTGCATTTTAGGGCGCTGGCGCGGCGGGTGCTGGTAGATAAACCGGACGGTCTGGTCATTATTGCCAATGCAGTGGATGCAGCCCTGATTTGCCAGCAAATGCGCGCCATTGATACCCATATCCAGATTGGCACCTCTGAATGGGCCGCTACCGAACAGGTCATTGAATTGGGTGGGAAGGCGATCGAAGGCATCTATCAGGCGCAGTTGACAGACCGTTTTAGCGTGCAGCCAGAATATCTTCAGTTCAGGCAAAGTTACCTCAAGCGTTTTGGCAAGGAACCTGGGTATGCCGGTGTTACGGCCTTCGATGCGACCAATGTGATACTCGAGGCGCTGGCCAGGAAGCAGCCGGAGCAAAGCCTCAAGGAAACGATTCTGGCTATCGGTAAATTTAAAGGTTTGCAAGAACCGATGGTATTTGATGCGTCCGGAGAGGCGCCGCGTAAAAATTTCGTTACAGTTATCAAGAACGGCCATTTCAAGGTGCTCGAACCATGAAAGGCAACTTCCACCTGCGCCATATTTTGTCTTTCCAGTTTGCGCTGGTGGCGATGGCGCCAGTCGTGCTGGTCGGCTTATTGCTGGCGTTTTTTATAGCTCCCAGAATTGTCTTTGAAGTGGAAAGCAGAAACCGCAACATGGCGACCGAGTTATCGGCACAGGTGAGCAGTTATTTACATGAGCCGGTGACGGCACTGAATGCGGTCGGCGATATGCTCGATCTTCCTGCCGCCGGTAGTAGTGACATGAGCCGCATTCTGGATGCGCATGTCGTCTCGAATGATATTTTTGAGGCTATTTACCTGGTTAACGCATCGGGGCAGGTTGTTTCCGTCGGTTTGCCTCAGGCGCGGCAAAGCTATCGCGAGACTATCTGGGTACGGACTTGTCACGGCGGCCTTTTTTTGTGGAAGCCAAGGCAACTGGCAAACGGCACTGGTCCGATACCTTCCTGTCGGTTATCAGTCGCCGAGTTTCAGTCGCGCTGGCGATCCCGGTCAGGAAGCAGGTGTTGATCGGAGAGATAAACATTCACCGGCTGTCAGAATATCTGTGCCATATCAGCGCCAACAAAGAGATATTAACCATCATCATCGATCGTCGCGGGCAGATAGTAGCGCGTCCTAGTGCTGCATATGGCGAGGTAGGCGGCTTATTTGGTGTGGCTGACCGCTACGGGCAAATTGGTGACAAGCAGGATGCCGCGATGACGCCTCAACAGTTCAATGTGAACTATTTGCCCATGATGGGTGCGGCCACTGACACTGGTGGCGCTGCCACAGGCCGTTTCCGGCTCAGCGGGCAAGACATGCTGGGTAGCGTGGTTTAGTCTGCCCAGCCCACCCTGGTCAGTGCTTGTTTCGGAGCCGGTTGATGCCGCCTACCAGCAACTCTCAACTTTGACTTACGTCCTTGCTGCTGGCGCGATTCTGGCGCTGTTTATTTCTCTTGGTACTTCATTGCTAATGGCGCGGCGCCTGGCCAGGCGTTTTGAGAGCTTTGCGACACAGGCAGGATTGATTGCCAAGGGGCGCTATGAAGGACTGCCTCTGGAAGGAAAAATTCTGGAAATCAACAATCTGACGCGAAGTTTTCGCAGCATGGTCGACGCCATCAGTGACCGTGAAAGTGCGCTCACAGTAAGCGAAGCCAAATACCGAGATGTGGTCGAAGGCACCGACGACCTTATCATTCGTTGCGACCAGAACGGCATCCTGACTTACGTCAACCATGCTTCATTCCGAATTATCGGCCTAGATCCGCAAGCGTGCCTCGGCAGGTCGGTCTTCAAGCTGATTCATCCAGATGACCGGCGCGAGATGATGCAGACCTTGTCGGATGGGGTAGCACAAGGTTTGGGCGCGGTGTCGTTTGAAGGTCGGCTGGTCAGCGTGACGGGCGAGACGCGGCATTTATCGATGAATACGACGATACGGCGAGATAGCGGTGGCAATGTAAAGGAGTTTTTCTGTATTGCTCGCGACACCACCGATCGCAAGCAAGCGGAGGATGGCTTGCAGTTGGCTTCGATGGTTTATCGGAGCAGTAGTGAAGCGATGGTCGTCACCGATGCGGCCAATCAGATTGTCGCGGTCAACCCGGCGTTTGAGCTCATGACGGGTTACTGTGCTGGCGATGTGATGGGACAGAATCCGCGTATCCTCAAATCAGGACGGCATGAAGCAGTTTTTTATCAGGAGATGTGGGACACATTGGGTACCACGGGGCGCTGGCAGGGTGAACTGTGGAATCAGCGCAAGAATGGCGAGATTTATGCCGCCTGGCTCACGATCAACACCAATTTTAATGAGGATGGCACCGTTCACTGTTATGTCGCATTAAGCTCCGACATCACGCAACGCAAGGAAACGGAAACCCTGATCTGGAAACAAGCCAATTTCGATGCGCTCACCGGACTGCCCAACCGCAATATGTTCCGCGAACATCTGGAGCTGGAAATCCGCAAAGCACATCGAGCAGGTCAGCCGATGGCATTATTATTTATAGATCTCGATAACTTCAAGGGTGTGAATGACACGCTCGGGCACGACATGGGCGACATCTTGCTGATTGAGGCGACGCAACGTCTGCGAGCCTGCGTGCGCGAGTCCGACACTGTGGCGCGTCTGGGCGGGGATGAGTTCACGGTCATTCTTGGTGAATTGACTAATCCGGGCAGCGTCGAGCGTGTCGTTCAAAATATTCTGACAAACCTGTCGGAGCCCTTCCGCCTGAAAGAAGAGCAGGTTCATATTTCAGCTAGCATCGGCATTACCTTCTATCCGGAAGATGCGATCGTCATAGAGGATTTGCTCAAGAACGCAGATCAGGCCATGTATGCCGCCAAGAAACAAGGACGCAATCGATACAATTACTACACGCCTTCAATGCAGGAGGCCGCGCTGAGCCGGATTCGCTTGGTCAATGACATGCGTAGCGCACTTGCCGACAAGCAGTTCTGCCTGCATTACCAGCCGATTGTGGAGTTGGCAACAGGTGCCATCCGCAAGGCTGAAGCGCTGTTGCGCTGGCAACACCCGGTGCGGGGACTCATCCTTCCGCTCGGATTTATTGGTGCCGCCGAAGATACCGGCATGATCATCTATATTGGCGACTGGGTATTTCATCAGGCCGCGCAGCAGGCGGCACGCTGGCGTGCGTCACATCATCCTGATTTTCAAGTCAGCATCAATATGTCGCCGTTGCAGTTCCGTAGTGACGATGGCATTACAGAAGGGTGGCTGTCTCATCTACAAAAAATGGGCATGTCGGGTCAGGGCATAGTAGTTGAAATTACTGAAGGTTTGCTGCTCGATGCCAGTGAGAGCGTCACCAGGCAGTTGCTGACGTTCCGCGACGTTGGTATTCAGGTGGCGATTGATGATTTTGGCACCGGTTATTCGTCCTTGTCCTACTTGAAAAAAATCGATATTGATTACATCAAGATCGACAAGATGTTTGTCGCCAATCTGAGCTTGGGATCCAGCGATATGGCGCTATGTGAAGCGATTATAGTGATGGCGCATAAGTTGGGCATGAAAGTGATTGCCGAAGGTGTGGAAACGGATGAGCAAAGGTTGTTGCTGGCCGCAGTCGGCTGCGATTATGGACAAGGCTATTTGTTTGCAGTCCCTAATCCGGTCGAGAAATTTGATAAATATTTGGCACAATCGACAGAAGATCAGTACCACGAATTAACTGCCTCGAAGGATGAGTGGTTGGAAAATGATGATGCAACCCATTTGCCCAACAGGGAAATGAGTGCAGGTTACTTAGGTGACAGCAACAGGCCGGAGGACGATCTGTAATCTTCATTATGAACAAGGGACGCTATCGGCGAAGTTAGACAGCGTTTTTCAGGAAGGCGTCTAGTCCGGCTGCTGGCAATGACTTGGGGAATAGATAGCCTTGCGCATAATCGCAACGGACAACGGTCAGCTAATCCAAACTTATGGGGTGAAACAAAGAAAAAACCGCATTAATCAAGACGGTTGTTACTCGGGTCAGCATGGATCAAATAAGATTGATGCCAGAAAATCAAGCATCAATAAGTGCAGCTTAATGCAGTATGCACTATAGGTACTTGAGCATGCTCAAGTACCTATAGGAAAAAAGACGACATCATGTGGTTTTGATATTGGCGATCTGTGCGGAGCAGGAGCGTAAAAGCTTTATGGGCTTGGCGCAACATAGCCGGTAGCCATGTCGGCACCATCGCCGAAGAAGTGTTTCTCCATTTGCGTTGCCAGATATTTGCGTGCATGCGCATCGCCCAGATTCAGGCGGTATTCATTGACCAGCATGGTTTGCAGCTTGAGCCAGCCCGCCCAAGCTTCCTTGGATACATTTTCGTAAATTTTTTTACCCAGTTCGCCTGGATACGGTGGGAAATCTAGCCCTTCCGCTTCCTTGTTTAGTTTGATGCAGTTCACCATGCGTGACATAAAATTCTCCAGTTTTTCTCATTCTAAATCACTTCTGGCGTGGGCGTCCTTACCTGGCCGAACGGTGTGCAATGTTTGCAGTTCAACTTTGCGCCACGAATGATTTATAAATCGGATTAAAGTTTCTTGGTGAGGACCAGCGATTTGCGCTGCCAATTATACATACGCTGCCGATCTTTCGGCAGCTCGTCCACGCTGGCATAAACGAAGCCTCGGTTCAGGAACCAGTGTGCAGTTTGTGTGGTCAGGATAAACAATTTGGTGAATCCGGCGGCGCGCGCGCGGTTCTCCATATGTTTAAGAATGCGCTCGCCGTCGCCCTGTTTTTGTACTTCGGGTTTGACGATCAGGCACGCCATTTCTGCCATTTTTTCAGCCGGGAACGGATAGAGTGCGGCGCAGCCGAAAATCACGCCATCATGCTCGATCACCGAGAAATACTCCACTTCGCGTTCGATCAATTCGCGGCCGCGCTTGACCAGGATGCCGGCATCTTCCAGCGGCTCGATCAATTGCAGAATGCCGCCGACATCTTCGATATTGGCAACCCGCAGGCTTTCGAGATTCTGGTAGGAGACCATGGTGCCGACGCCATCGTGCGTGAATAGTTCCAGCAACGCGGAACCATCCATGCCGAATGGAATAATATGCACGCGTGGTACGCCGCCTGCACTCCCGCTGATCGCATATTTCAGGTAAAACGCGGAATCTTCTGACAGAAAACCGGCTTGCAGTACCGCTTCGGCCTGATGTGATGACAGTTCGCGGATTTCAGCGCCTGAGGCATCTTTCATCATCGGTGTTTCGGTGATGAAAATCAGCTTTTCTGCATGCAGCCCGACCGCGGCGAAGACAGCCACGTCTTCCATCGTCAGGTTGAACGCTTCACCGGACTGCGAAAAACCGAGCGGCGACAGCAGTACGATGCCATTTGCATCCAGAATGGAATGGATGGTTTCGTGTGCGATCCGGCGTGTCTTGCCGGTTAATTCCATATCGACGCCATCGATCACGCCGATCGGGCTGGCGGTGATGAAATTGCCGGAAATGAGGCGGATAGCCGCGTGCGCCATAGGCGTATTCGGCAAACCCTGACTGAATGCGGCTTCAATATCGAGCCGAAGTTCGCCTGCGGCTTCCTTCGCGCATTCGAGCGCAGCCGGGTCGGTGATGCGCACACCATCGTGGAAACGACAATCCGCATTGCGCAAGGCTAGCTGTTCGGCCACTTGCGGACGAAAACCATGCACTACCACAATTCGGATACCGAGTGCGTGCAGTAGCGACAAGTCATGTGCCAGTACCGGCAGGACGCCAGCCACCACAAGCTCGCCCGGGAAGGCGACGACAAAGGTTTTTCCGCGAAAAGCGTGAATATAAGGTGCGACCGAGCGGAACCAGCGCACGAAATCAGTGGGGTTTTCCATGTTGGCGATTATAATTCCCTCCACCATGTCTGCACCTGATTCTTCCAAAAAAACAACGCAAAATCCGCGCCGCCAGCAGGAACGGGTCGCTGCGCCTGTTTTTCGCAACCCTTTGCCGCCAATTAGCTTCCCGGAAGAGTTGCCGGTTTCTGCCCGACGCGATGAAATCGCGCAGGCATTAAGCGACAACCAGGTCATTATCGTTAGCGGCGAAACCGGCTCCGGCAAAACCACACAACTGCCCAAAATATGTCTGGAGCTAGGGCGTGGGCAGGCCGGACTGATCGGCCATACCCAGCCGCGCCGGATTGCCGCCTCTTCGACCGCGAAGCGGATTGCGCAAGAATTGGGATCGCCGCCGGGTGAGCATGTTGGTTTCAAGGTGCGGTTTACCGATACTTTGACAAAAGGCGCATCGCTCAAACTGATGACAGACGGCATTCTGCTGGCAGAAACGCAGACTGATCCGATGTTGAAGCAGTACGACACCATCATCATCGACGAAGCGCATGAACGCAGCCTGAACATCGACTTTTTGCTGGGCTACCTGAAACAATTGCTGCCAAGGCGGCCGGATTTAAAACTGATCATCACATCGGCAACGATAGATGCCGACCGATTTGCACGACATTTCGGCAGCGAGGATAAACCGGCGCCGGTAATCGAAGTCTCCGGTCGCCTGTATCCGGTCGAAGTGCGTTATCGCCCGGTTGGGCCGATGCAAGTGTCCGAAGTCGCCGTTAGTCATGCACAAAAACAGCGCGAGCAACGCGATTTGATCGACGCCGTGGTGGATGCGGTCGACGAGCTGGCGCAGGTAGGTTCAGGCGACGTGCTGGTATTTCTGCCGGGCGAGCGCGAAATTCGCGATGCGGCCGAAGCTTTGCGCAAGCGCCATCCACCGCATATTGAAATTCTGCCACTGTATGCGCGCCTGTCGGCGAAAGAACAGGAGCGGGTATTCCACCCGACTAATGCGCGCCGTATCGTGCTGGCGACCAATGTTGCTGAAACCTCGCTGACGGTGCCCGGTATCCGCTATGTGGTCGATACCGGTCTTGCGCGTGTCAAGCGTTATAGCTATCGCAACAAGGTCGAACAATTGCAGATTGAGCCGATCGCACAGTCTTCCGCTAACCAGCGTGCTGGCCGCTGCGGTCGCGTCGCTGCTGGCGTCTGTATCCGCCTGTACGAAGAGCAGGATTATGCGCTGCGGCCGAAATTTACCGAACCGGAAATTTTGCGTTCGTCACTGGCCTCCGTCATTTTGCGGATGAAATCCCTACGCCTGACCGATGTCGAGACCTTCCCCTTCATTGAGCCGCCGCAGGGCAGGGCGATTGCCGACGGCTACCAGCTATTGCAGGAGCTAGGTGCTTTAGACGACAGCAACTTGTTGACGCCGCTTGGACGCCAGCTCGCGCGTTTGCCGCTCGATCCGCGCGTCGGACGTATGATTCTGGGGGCGCTGGATAATGCGTGTTTGAGCGAAATGCTGATCATCGCATCGGCCTTGTCGGTGCAAGACCCACGTGACCGGCCGATGGAGGCGCAGGATGCGGCCGACAATGCACACAAAAAATTCAATGACCCGCGTTCGGAATTTTTTTCTTATCTGAAGATATGGAAATGGTTCGAAGAGGCGGTCGAGCATAAAAAATCCAACCGTCAGTTACAGGATAATTGTCGTGCTAATTTCTTGTCGCAACTTCGTCTGCGAGAATGGCGTGATGTACATACCCAACTGCTGACGATCGTGCGCGAGATGGGCTGGCGCTTGAATGAGTCGCCAGCGACTTATGAACAATTGCACACGGCTTTGCTGGCCGGCTTGCTCGGCAATATCGGCTTTAAGGCTGACGACGATCCGCATTATCTGGGTGCGCGCAGCATCAAATTTTTTATCTGGCCCGGCTCCTCACTCGGCAAAAAGGCGGGCAAGTGGGTGATGGCTGCCGAACTGGTCGATACCGCGCGGCTGTATGCGCGTTGTCTGGCGCAAATCCAGCCGGAATGGCTGGAGCGTGTCGGTGGCCACTTACTGAAAAAATCTTACGGGGAGCCACGTTGGGAAAAACGCACGGCGCAAGTATCCGCTTTTGAACGCGCAACGTTGTACGGTCTGGTTGTATATAGCCAGCGGCGTGTCGATTACGCACGCTTCAATCCGGAACATGCGCGCGAAATTTTCATCCGCGATGCACTGGTTGGCGGCGATTTTGATACCCGTGCGCCATTTTTTGCGTACAACCAGAAGTTGGTGCGCGAGATCGAAAACCTGGAGCACAAGTCGCGCCGCGTCGATGTGCTGGTCGATGATGAGCTGATCGCTGCGTTCTATGACAAGTTGCTACCGTCCGATGTATGCAATGGCATTGTTTTTGAGAAATGGCACAAGGAAGCGACAGCAAAAAATCCCAAGCTGTTATTCCTGAACAAAGAAGATTTGATGCGGCATGAAGCTGCTGGCGTGACGACTGAACTATTCCCAAAACGAATGGCGGCGGCGGGCACAGACATGCCGCTGACTTATCATTTTGAGCCGGGCAGCGTGCGTGATGGCGTGACGCTGGCAGTGCCGCTGTATGCGCTGAACCAAGTGTCGCCGGAGCGGTGCGAATGGTTGGTGCCGGGCATGCTGAAAGAAAAGGTACATCTTCTGCTGAAATCGCTACCGCAAAAATTGCGCCGTCATTGTGTGCCGCTGCCAAATTATGCGGCCGGTTTTTGTGAGCGGGTTCAGCAGTATGCAACATTCGGCGAGGGTGATTTGCTCGACGCGTTGATTGCTGACGTGCGTGAGCATGCCAGCATCACCGCAATGCGCAGCGATTTCAAGCTAGAAACCTTGCTCGCACATCACTTCATGAATTTTAAGGTACTTGACGAGCATGGTCGCCAGCTCGACATGGGGCGCAATCTGGCTGGTTTGCGGGCTGAGCTGGGCGGGGAGGCAAGGGAAAGTTTCCAGCGGCTGGCAGAAATTACTGTGGCGACGCCATCGAAAGCCGTGCCACAAAAAGGCGGCAATTCTGGTGCAAGTAAAACTGCAGTACCTTCGGAAACAGCGAATGCGCCTGCGCAGGCCGCGATGCATGAAAATCTCACCAGCTGGAGTTTTGGCGAGCTGCCGGAATTGCTTGAAATCGTGCGCGGCAAACAGACCTTGATCGGCTTTCCAGCCTTGGTGGATAAGGGCGACCATTGTGATCTGGAAGTATTTGATGATCCGGCCGTGGCGCAGCGCACTCATCACGCCGGATTGCGCCGCCTGTTTGCATTGCAACTGAAAGATCAGGTCAAGTTTTTGATAAAAAACCTCCCCGGACTACAACAGATGGGGATGCAATACATGGCACTTGGCTCGCAGGAAGAATTGCGCGACCAGATCATCGAAGCGGCACTGGAGCTGGCTTGTATGCAGGAGCCCTTGCCAAAAAATACCGACAAATTCGAGGCACGCAAGGAGCAGGGGCGCGCGCGCTTGGGCTTGCTAGCGAATCAGGTCGCGCAATTGGCGGCGCAGATCCTTGCGGAATACCACGCGCTGCCAAAGAAGCTGCAAGGCATCAAGGCGCATACGCAGGCGGTGACGGATATCCAGTCGCAGGCGCAAGCTTTGATCGGCAAGCGATTTCTGCTCGACAACGACTATGCTCAACTCGCGCATTTTCCGCGTTACCTGAAGGCGATAGGTGTGCGGATCGACAAATTGCGTGTCGATCCGGCGCGAGATGCCAAGCAGTTGGCCGAATGGCAGTTGGTCGCGAACAAATATCAGCGTGCATTGAAGGAGCGCGGTGGGCGTCATGCCGACCCCAAAATGGTGGAGTTTCGCTGGCTACTGGAGGAGTTGCGTGTGTCCCTATTTGCACAGGAGCTCAGGACGCCGATGCCGGTTTCGGTTAAGCGGTTGGAGAAAGTCTGGGAGTCGATGCAGCGTTAAATGCAATTGATTGCATATTTAATAGTTAAATTTGACCTTATTGCTGTGTTAAAGCCACCGTCGTAACATCAATCTCCCCGAACGAGATTGGCACAAGATATGTTACGAACCACAATCCATAAAGCCGGCTTTGCCGCTCTTGCGGCGATCTGCTACTTGATCCCCGCGGCAGTTCAGGCGCAGGAAGCGCCGACATCCAATGCCCCGTTGTTGATGGCGGCAGGCAGCTTGCGTGCTGCGATGGATGAAATGCTGCTTGCGTATCGTGCGCAGGGTGGCGCGGAGTTCGTTGTGCAATACGGCCCCTCCGGCAAGTTGCGACAGGAAATCGAAGCGGGCAAGAAGGTGGATGTATTCGCCTCTGCCGCTATCGAACATACCTATGCGCTCGCTAACAAAAAGCTGCTTGGCCCTTCGCACATATTTACGCACAACGATTTGTGTGTGATTGCGCGATCTGAAGTTGGGCTGAACGCAGACAACCTGATCCAGAAATTGATTCAGCCCAAGGTGCGTGTGGCGACGTCGACGCCGGTAGCCGACCCGATGGGCGACTATACCTGGCAATTTTTCCGCAATGCTGACAAACAGCAGTCAGGCACTTTCCAGACGCTGAACCAAAAGGCGCTGAAGCTGTCTGGCGCAACTGCGCCCAAGCCGGGTGAAAAACTCCCTTATGTCACAGCCTTTGAAGACAACAAGGCCGACGCCTACGTGATGTATTGCACCAATGCGGTAACGACAAAAAAATCCTTGCCACAACTGCAAATCGTACGCATCCCAGACGGGTTAAACGTGCGCAGTGCATACGGGATTGTGGCGCATCCGGCATCGGTTGAGGGCAACAAATTTGTGCTGCGTTTTGTGAAGAGCAAAGAAGGTCAGCAAATTCTCAATAAACATGGTTTTTACTAGAAAGGTATTATCGATATGAAGAACTTCAGGAATTATTGTGTTGCGCTGGGGTTGATGCTCGCGCTTGCTCTCCCTGCCGCTGCGCAGAACGTCATCAAATTGTCTACCACAACCAGCACCGAAAATTCCGGTTTGCTGCAATATCTGCTGCCAGCCTTTGAAGCCAAAACCAAGACCAAAGTACACGTGATTTCGGTCGGCACCGGCAAGGCACTGGCGTTGGCAAAAAACGGTGATGTTGATGTGACGCTGGTGCATGCACGTCCGTCTGAGGACAAGTTCATTGCTGATGGCCATGGCGTGAATCGCCGCGATGTGATGTACAACGACTTTATCATCGTCGGGCCGAGCAGCGATCCGGCTGGCATCAAGGGCAGCAAGGACGTGATCGCAGCAATGAAGAAAATCGTCGACAGCAAGGCGAAATTTATCTCGCGCGGCGATAATTCTGGCACCGATCAGATGGAAAAATCCTACTGGACGCAGGTTGGCGTGAAACCGCAGGGCCGCGCGTATGTATCAGCAGGGCTGGGCATGGGCGAAGTGCTGACGATGGCGGCCGAGATGCAGGCGTATACGCTGACCGATCGTGCCACCTACGGCGCGTATCGTGCCAAGACGGGCCTGCTGGTTGCCACCGAAGGCGATCCGAAGATGTTCAACCCTTACGGCATCATCGCGGTCAATCCTGCTAAGTATAAAACCATCAACTACAAGGGCGCGATGCTGTTGGTCGACTGGATGACGTCGAAAGAAGGGCAGAAGAAGATCGCCAAGTTTAAGGTTGATGGCCAGCAACTATTCTTCCCGTCTGCCAAGCCAGTGCGCTGATCCTTGGGTTAGGCCGCCGTTTGCGGGCGACTCGCACTCACGATGCACGATGAAGCTTACGGTATGACCTGCCGTGAGCTTCATGTTGGTATAGGGGTATTCTTATGTATATACCCTACCATGTATTTTACCTTCGGCTCGTATTATGTGGCTCTCTGCTATATTTGCACATATACTCCCTAAAAAATAGGTGTTTTTTGAGTAAAAATACGCTATTTTCGAGTAATTAGTTGTTGGTGTGATACTAAAAGTGGGTGTTTTAGGTCAAACTAATAACGCGACGCGTTAATAGTCGATTAGACAATGTTTGGCGCTGGCTTGGGCAGCGTGTTGCTGCTGCGGCTTGAAACAAGTTATCTTTCCCAGTGTGCACAGACGGCCAGCAATCTTCAAAAGTGCGAAAACTCGGTTCAGCACCGCCCGATTTTTGCTTTTTTATCCATGAAATGGGGGGATTTTCCACCGTTTTGTCGTAGAATGGGCTTGAAGCTGCGTGGCTTGGGCGTGTTTTTCTTTTTTTGCCTGTTGTGGCAGCCAATTTCAACTATTCTGACTGAAAAATGACCATCAAATCCGATAAATGGATACGCCAAATGTCGCAGGATCACGGCATGATTGAGCCGTTCGAGTCGGGCCAAGTTCGCACAGTAAATGACCAAAAAATCGTATCTTACGGTCTGTCTTCATACGGTTACGATATTCGCTGCGCCGACGAATTCAAGATTTTCACCAATATCAACAGCACCATCGTCGATCCGAAGAATTTTGATGAAAACTCTTTCGTCGATGTCAAAAGCGATGTCTGCATCATTCCACCGAACTCGTTCGCGCTGGCTCGTACTGTTGAGTATTTCCGCATCCCGCGTAGCGTGCTGACTATCTGCCTCGGCAAATCGACCTATGCCCGCTGCGGCATCATCGTGAATGTGACGCCGTTCGAGCCCGAGTGGGAAGGCTACGTAACCCTGGAATTCTCGAACACCACGCCGCTACCAGCCAAGATTTACGCTTGGGAAGGTTGTGCGCAAGTGTTGTTCCTTGAGAGCGACGAGGTGTGTGAAACCTCGTACAAGGATCGCAACGGAAAATATCAGGGACAGACAGGCGTAACCCTGCCGAAAGCTTAGTTTTCTGGCAATTTCCTACCAAGGATAGCCTGCTACTCAACTGATTTGTCCACCCATACCGCATCATGCCGATCTATTATCTGCGCCGATTGACCGGGAAGGAACGCAGCATTCAGACCAACCTCCATCTCGGGATGTGGTTGGCATTTATTGCTGGCGCGATGAATGCGGGTGGTTACCTTGCTGTTAAGCAATATACTTCGCACATGACTGGCATTGTTTCATCGATGGCAGATGGGTTGGCACTCGGCAACGTCAAAATTGCATTGGCTGGTTTGGGCGCACTGATTTCTTTTATGTTGGGTTCTGCTCTGTCTGAATTGCTAACCAGCTGGGCGCGTAACCGTCAGTTGCAATGTGAATATGCATTGTCGCTGTTTCTTGAGGCGCTACTGCTGCTGTTTTTTGGCGTGCTGGGCGAATTTTTCATCCATTACATGGGCTTATTCGTGTCGATCACAGTCATGCTGCTGTGTTTCATCATGGGTTTGCAGAACGCTGTCATTACCAAGATTTCCAACGCGCAAATCCGCACCACGCATGTAACCGGCATTGTGTGCGACATTGGCATTGAACTGGGCCGTATGTGTTACTGGAACCGAAAAGTTGACAAGGAAGACCAGACCTACATCAGAGCCAATCGTGAAAAACTGTGGTTACTGACAAACTTGTTGCTGATGTTCTTCGTTGGCGGCGTGACTGGTGCGCTCGGCTTCAAGACTATCGGGTATTTTGCGACCATCCCGCTGGCGTTGGGCTTGATGGCGCTGGCAATCGTGCCGGTACTGGACGATATGGTAAAGCGTTTCAAGTACTAAAGTGGTGTGCTATAAAGGAAGCATGACTATGGCAACCACCGTTCAAAATTTCAACTGGCCCGTGCGGGTGTATGTCGAAGACACCGATTTCGGCGGGGTGGTGTTTTACGCCAATTACCTGAAATATTTTGAGCGTGCACGTACCGAGCTGCTACGTGCTGCCGGCGTGTCGCAGCAAACGCTGCTTGATGAACATCGCGTCATTTTTGTTGTCACTAACGTTAGCGTTGATTATCTGGCGCCGGCCAGAATGGATGACGACTTGATCGTGACGGCAGTTGTCGATAAGCTGGGCCGCGCGTCGGTACAGTTCACACAGGAAGTGTGGCGCCAGAGTACGCTGCTGGTGAAAGCGCATATCAGCGTGGCTTGCGTGGCGGTGGATACGATGCGCCCCAAAGCAATACCGGCAGCGATTATGGAAAAATTGCGGGGAGCTGCATAGGCATATTATTACCGAATGTTACAGATTCGACATTTTTCGCCAGCAAGGCTTACCATTCAATAGAATCAACTACGGCAAGACAATGACAGCCACACAAAACCTCTCTTTCGTTTCCCTCATCATCAATGCATCGCTGCTGGTGCAATTAGTGATGGCCTTGTTGCTCACCGTGTCTGTGATGAGTTGGACTTATATTTTCCGCAAGATGTTTACGATCCGCCGGGCGCGTGCGCAGACGGAAGATTTCGAACGGGCATTCTGGTCGGGGGGCAGCTTGCAATCGCTGTATCAGCAAGCGGGCGGCAGCGCAAAAAGTGGCGCGCTGGAGCGCATTTTTGAATCAGGCATGAGCGAATTCCTCAAGGCCAAGGCATCATATGGCGGCAAGGCCGGCTCTGATCAATCTGCGTTGCTCGACGGCGCACGTCGCGCGATGCGCGCTGCCTACCAGCGCGAAATGGATGGACTCGAATCGCATCTCGCCTTTCTCGCATCGGTCGGTTCGGTCTCACCGTATGTCGGGCTGTTCGGCACGGTCTGGGGCATCATGAACTCTTTCCGTGGCTTGGCCAACGTGCATCAGGCAACCTTGGCAGCGGTTGCGCCCGGCATTGCCGAGGCCTTGGTCGCAACCGCCATAGGCCTGTTTGCTGCTATTCCCGCGGTGGTCGCGTACAACCGCTATTCGCATGATGTTGACCGGCTCGCGATACGCTTTGAAAGCTTTATCGAGGAATTCACCAACATCCTGCAAAGGCAGTCACATTAATGGCTAGCTCAATGCGCGGCGGACGCGCCAGAAAATTCAAGTCAGAAATCAACGTCGTACCGTATATCGACGTGATGTTGGTGTTGCTCGTGATTTTTATGGTGGTTGCACCGCTGACCACGCCCGGTGTTGTGAATCTGCCTACTGCCGAAAAAACGGCGCAACCGCCGAGCGAATATATTGAAATCGCAGTGCGCGCAAAAGATTCATATGAAATCAGTATCAAGCAGCAAAAGCAGGGGAGGGATCAGGCGGAGAAAGTTAACGGCGATGCCTTGATGCAAAAACTTCGCGCGATGCATGTGAAGAATCCGGACTATGCGGTGCTGATTTCGGCGGATAAGGAAAGCAATTACGGCGACGTGATCCAGCTCATTTCCGATGCGAAGAAGGCCGGCATCAGTCGCGTCGGGCTGGCCACCAAGTGATGAATTGATAAGCGCGGCATGACCGAATCATCGCATTATTCGATTCCGAAAGAGCCTGGCGGGCGGGGCGCGCTATTGTTGGCAGTGCTTGCGCATCTGGTCTTGGTCGCTTTTTTGTGGGTTGGGGTCTCTTGGCAAAGTCAGGAGCATGCAGGCGTAGAGGCTGAAGTATGGGACATGCAAACCCGCGAAGCCGCACCTAAAGCGGTCGCCGAACCTGAGCCAGTACAGGAAGAGAGGGCTGTTCGTAAGCCTGCCCCGAAGCACGATCCGAAGCCAGAGCCGGTAGTCAAAGAACAGGTTATCAGAGCTGATATTGCGCTGGCGCAAGAAAAAAAGCGCAAGGATGAGGTAAAGAAAAAAATAGAAGTCGAGAAACAGCATAAACTTGAGGACGACAAGCGCAAGAAGACCGACGCGGACAAGAAAAAGAAGGAAGCTGACGACAAGCGCAAGCAAGACGTAGCCGATCAAAAAGCACGCGATAAATTGCGAGCGGCTGTAATGCGGAGCATCGCTGGTGCAACCGGAACCGGCGACAGCGGTACGGCACCACATTCGACGGGCAACAATCGTATCGACACGAGTTATGGCAATAAGGTGGGCCCCAAAATTCGGTCAAATACAGCCTATGTCGTGCCGGATAATTTGGACGGTAACCCGGCCGTGGAGTATGCTATTGAATTATTGCCAGATGGCAGTCTGCGCACTAGGCCGCGCAAGCTGAAATCGTCCGGTTTGCCTGGATTTGACGATGCGGTGCTACGGGCGATCGAGAAATCGGTTCCGTTCCCGCCTGACAAGTCCGGCAAGGTTCCGACCAGTTTTACTTTGAGTCATCAACCGAAGGCTTAGTATCGAAAATGAAAATCGCATCTTTGTTTCGCACCCTCGCTTCGATTGCTCTGTTTTTTGCTTCCATAGCTTTTTCGCCGGCTTACGCCCAGTTGCGCGTTGAGATTTCTGGTGTCGGCGAAAGCCAGATTCCGATTGCGATTGCCAGCTTTGCCGATGAGTCGGTGGCGCCACAGCAAGTCACTGCAATTATCAAGGCGGATCTGGCGCGCAGCGGCATGTTCAAGCTCGTTGATTCCAATACAGTATTGTCGGAATCCTCGACCATCAACTACAAGGAATGGCGTGCGCGAGGTGTCGATGCGCTGGCCGTGGGCAGCGTGCAACGTCAGCCAGACGGACGCATCAATGTGCGATACCGTTTGCTGGATGTGGGGAAATCGGCGGAGTTGTCCGGTTTTGCGCTGGCCGATCATCCGAATAATGTGCGTCTGACCGCGCACCGAATTGCGGATGATATCTATCAAAAGCTGACCGGTGTGCGAGGCATATTTGCCACCCGCATCGCGTATGTGACCAAGGCTGGCAATGGATACCGGTTGGAAGTTGCGGACGCCGATGGCGAAGGCACGCGAGTCGCATTGCGCTCGAAAGAACCGATTATTTCTCCATCTTGGTCGCCAGATGGCACGAAGGTGGCTTATGTGTCCTTTGAAGCCAGAAAGCCGGTGGTGTATGTGCAAAACTTGGTTACCAGCAGCCGAAAGGTCATCGCCAATTACAAGGGCAGCAATTCAGCACCGTCATGGTCGCCGGACGGTTCCAAGCTCGCTATTGCGCTATCGCGCGATGGCCTGACCCAAGTTTATATGGTCAATGCTGATGGTAGCGGATTACGCCGTCTGACCGATAATCAAAACATCAATACCGAACCGCGTTTTTCCGCAGATGGTCAAAGCATCTATTTCACCAGTGATCGCAGCGGCGGCCCGCAAATTTACCGCATGGGCTTGGATGGTTCCAGCGTGCAACGTGTGACCTTCGGCGGTAGTTACAACATCAGCCCGCGTGCGTCACCTGATGGCAAGCTATTGGCATTCATTTCACGTCGAGATGGTGGTTTCCATCTGTATACCTTAGACTTGAGCAATGGCCAGGAGTTGCGCTTGTCCGATAGCGCCAGGGATGAGTCGCCCAGTTTTTCACCCAATAGCAAATACATCATGTTTGCCACTGAATCCGGTCGTCGCGGCGCGCTTTCGGTGGTTTCTGTTGACGGCCGCGCCAAACATCGCTTGACAACGCATGCAGGTGATATCCGGGAGCCCACATGGGGCCCGTTCATGAAATAACCATTTTATAGCAAGGAAAATATTATGCGACAGTTCAAATTATTGGCAGTTCTTATGTCCAGCGCACTATTGTTGGGTGCATGCAGTTCAGCCGTTAAACTCGACGACGAGAGCAACAGGGCGAAGGTTGAGGATCGCTCTGCCGATACCCGCACCGTGTCCACCGTGACGACGGCATCGGCCGATCCGCTAAGCGATCCGCAAGGCGTGCTGGCCAAGCGCAGCGTCTATTTCGATCTGGATAGTTATACCGTCAAGGAGGAGTACAACGCTTTGGTCGATGCGCACGCCAAGTTTCTGGGCAAAAATACCTCGCGCAAGATTATCATTCAAGGCAATACCGATGAGCGCGGTGGCCGTGAATACAATCTCGCACTAGGCCAGAAGCGTGCTGAAGCAGTACGCAAGGCAATGTCCTTGCTGGGTGTTTCTGAAGCGCAGATCGAAGCGGTTTCTTTTGGCAAGGAAAAGCCAAAGGCAACTGGCAGCGACGAGGCAGCATGGTCTGAAAACCGTCGCGCAGACATCGTATATTGATTGCCATGCGTACCGACGCTCGTTCCGTGATGGCTGCGGCTTTACTGGCTGCACTGGTGCTTTTGCCCTTGCAGGCAAAAGCGGGGATTTTTGACGACGACGAGGCACGCAGGGCCGTCCTGGATATCCGCACAAAACTGGACAGCAAGGCAGACAAGACCAGCGTACTCGAATTGGCTAGCCAGATTGAAGCGCTGCGGCAGGAAGTTGCCAAATTGCGTGGGCAGAATGAAATGATGGCGAACGAACTGGCTAATGCGCAGCGTCGCTACAAGGATTTCTACGTCGAGCTGGATAGTCGTACGCGCAAACTGGAGCCGCAGCAAGTTGTTGTCGATGGACAGGAAGTGGTCATCGAACCGGCAGAGCAGAATGCCTACGATGCGGCTATGGCGCAGTTCAAGGCGGGTAGTTACAAGCCGGCAACTGCAGCCTTTGCCGAATTTCTGCGACGTTACCCCAAGTCGGGCTATGCAGCTTCAGCGCAATACCTGCTGGGCAGCTCTTTCTATGCGCTACGCGATTACCGCAATGCGATCAGTGCCCAGCTGGTAGTGATGAAGCAGCATGCCAGCAGCCCGAAAGCAGCAGAGGCCATGCTGAATATTGCAAGTTGCTATCTTGAGTTGAAGGACAAACAGACGGCAAGAAAATATTTGGATAAGCTAATCGCACAATATCCGAATTCGGCAGCGGCCAAAACGGCAAAGGAACGATTGGCAGAGAAATGATTTAAGTGGCTTTATCTGCTGCACAAGCAAAAAGAGGTTCCCATGTTGGGAACCTCTTTTTGCTTGTGGCTGTGAGTTATGCCGCTACTGCTTCCGGCTCTATCCATTTACTGCGTGTGGATGTGGTTTTCTTTGGTGCTGCTTTGGTTTTGCTGGCTGCGGCAGGTTTTGCGCGCATTTTGGATGAAGGCAGGCGGCGCAAGGTCTTGAGCGCGTCCAGATCTTTCAGTTCGATAGTTTTCTGGTCGACGCTAATCAGGCTGATATCGTTTAGCGCGGACAACGTACGGCTGACTGTTTCCAGCGTCAATCCCAAGTAGCTGCCGATTTCATGACGAGTCATGCGCAGATTGAACATTTTGCTGGAATAGCCCATTTGCGAAAATTTTTCAGATAGGGAAACCAAGAAGCGGGCGACGCGGCCTTCAGCGCTCAAGGAACCGAGCATGCAGATCATCGATTGTTCCCGCACCAATTCGCGGCTCATGACGCCATACACAGCATGCTCAAGTTCGATGTGGCTTTTGCCGAGGGCTGCCAGTTTTTTGAATGGAATTAGAATCAGGTCACAGTCGGAGAGTGCAATTGCTTCAGAGGAATAACGTTTGCTGTGGATGCCATCCACGCCAAGCAGGTCGGATTTCATCGGGAAACTGAGCACCTGCTCATTGCCGAGTTCATCGGTCAGTACAGTTTTCAGGAAGCCGGAGTTGACGATATACAGCATGTCAAAGACTTGATCGGCTGTGTAGATTCTTTGCCCAGCCTTGAAATGCACATGCTGGAACAGTATTTCTTCATTAGGGACCGATGAGTTGGGCGAAATTTGAATGCGCAATAATTCACAAACTTCACGTAAATTTGACCAGAGTTTACCCTGCCGCTGCCTGCCAGCTTCTACGCCTACGACTGATGATTCGGAACGAATTTCAGACATTTTTGTGGAATACATGATCAGCCCCCCTGTGGTTTTTTTGAATTATTAATGATTTGTCTTTGTGCTTTGTCAGAAAACGCTTATCTGCTCTCTACCTTGCGTGCCATTCCTCCTGATATAAATCATGAAAATCTTTATTTCCGCGTTTCTATTATCTTGCTCATCAGGTTTCGTGAACATCAGCGTAGGCTGAATGTGAATGTAGGAACTCTGACGTGATCTGTAGGAATATTCCTACCTCATCTTTGGTTTGGCTAGGTCAAGCCCGCTCTGTAAGCATTCACGATTTTCGTTGAGGTTCATCAAGCAGAGGCGGGGCTGCGCTATGCACCAGACACTTTGTCTTTTACAGTAGAGCCAACAAGAACAAAGGTATTCAGTTGTGATGCGGCCGCTGTGGCAGGCTGGCGTGCGCGTTCTGCTTTCGAGGTGGGGTCTTCATTTATGCGCAATAGTTCAGAGAACGATCTTGCTTTGCAGGAGCGTCTGGTTGCCGCGCTGCTGGATGGACGGCGTTACCCGCATGTGGCGAAATATGTGCGTCTTATCGAGACACATATCTCTTGGGTGCTGCTGGCTGGACGCTACGCATACAAAATCAAAAAAGCCGTCGATCTTGGTTTTCTTGACTGCAGGGCGCTAGTGCGACGCCAGTTTTTCTGCAATGAAGAAATTCGCCTGAATACCCGACTGGCGCCGCACATCTACCTTGACGTTGTTCCTATCGGTGGCTCAGTGGACGATCCGGTGTTTGGACATCGACCTGCAATTGAGTCTGCAGTCAAAATGCGCCGATTTTCGGTGGCGGCCGAGATGGATCGCCTGATGCTGCGCGGAAAGGTATTGCCATCACATATTGATAGCCTAGCGAATGTGTTGGCGCAATTCCATCTGAGTCTGGCACCAGCACCGCAGGAATCGTCCTTTGGCAAGGTCAGCGCGGTGCGCGATCTGGTGTTGCAGAATGTAGAGGAAATCCCAGGCACTATGCTCGATACGGTCGGTACTTTTGTCATTACGGCACTGCAGCACGCGATGAAGGATGAATATGCCGCTTGCGAAATGCTGATTGACGCGCGGTGCAGACAGGGTTTTGTGCGCGAATGCCACGGCGACTTGCATCTTGGGAACATTGTGATCAGGCGAGGCGAGGCGGTGCCTTTTGACGGTATTGAGTTTGATCCGGCATTGCGCTGGATTGACGTGATGTCCGATATTGCCTTTCCATTCATGGACATGCTGTATTTCAGGCGACCCGATCTGGCATATCGGTTCCTGAATGAGTGGCTGGAGATAACAGGTGATTATGCCGGTTTGGGACTGCTACGCTTTTATGCTTCCTACCGCGCGGCAGTACGCGCCAAGGTTAACGCAATACGCGTCACGCAGCCAGGGATAGCCGGACGAAAATTGGCAGTAGCGCAAGATGCTTTTCGCACTTATCTTGCCTTGGCTTTCAAATGCCTGGAGCGGCCAAAACCTGCGCTCATCATCATGCATGGTTTGCCTGGGTCTGGTAAAACCACGTTTACGCAGGCTGCGCTGGAGCGCTTCGGCGCGATCCGGATTCGTTCCGATGTCGAGCGCAAGCGGCTTTTCGGTCTCGCTGCGCTGGAAAGCAGCAGTGCAGCGCTGGGCAGTCAAATGTATAGCGCTGATGCCACGATGCGCACCTATGCGGTATTGCACGATACGGCGCGTGGCTTGTTGGAAGCGGGATACCGGGTCATTGTTGATGCCGCCTTTCTGAAGCAATCGGAGCGTATGTTGTTCAGCCAGTTGGCAGCAGACTTGTCGGCGCCATTCATCATTGCGTCGATACAGGCTAGCGACGCCACCTTGCAGTCGCGCGTCGAGCAACGCCAGCGACGTGGCACGGATGCTTCAGAAGCGGACCTTGCGGTGTTGAAGATGTTGCAGGCATCGCACCAAGCGATAGGTGGGCATGAACTCGCAAACACGGTCCAGTTCGTTAATGAAGGCAATGAGGGCGGTTTTGCGTCGGACGATCCCGCTTGGAGTGAACTGAAAAAACGGTTGGATTGAATACTGATGAAAATCCATCTGTTCACGATAGAGGAAGCAATCCAAAGTCTGGGCGGTAACCTGGCCGGATTGAGTCACGCCGAAGCGCAGCGGAGGCTGAAGGAGTACGGCCCCAATCGTGTCGAGGAAATCGCTGGCGAGCCGATGCTTTTGCGGTTTTTCAAGGAATTCACGCATTTCTTTGCGTTGATCCTGTGGGTCGCTGCAGGGCTATGTTTTGTATCCGAATTGTACGAGCAAGGCCAAGGGTCCTCCAAAATTGGATTCGTTATTATTGGCGTCATCCTGGTAAACGGAATTTTCACTTTCTGGCAGGAGAGGCGGGTAGAGAAAACATTGGCAGCACTGAAAAATCTTTTACCGCATCAGGCCCAAGTGTTGCGTGAAGGCACGGTAATGGCGTTGCCAGTTGAGCAGTTGGTGCCAGGCGACGTCCTGCTGCTGGAGTCGGGCGACAACATACCGGCTGATTGTCGTCTGATTGAGGGTTACAGCGTGCGCGTCAACAATGCCAGCGTCACTGGCGAATCGCTGCCGCAGGCGCGTGAAGCGGCACCATGCGAGCGTAGTGATGATGTTATCCATGCCAGAAACATCTTGCTAGCGGGCACCGCGCTTGTCACCGGCCAAGCTAGAGCCATCGTGTTTGCCACTGGCGCGCGTACCGAATTCGGTACGATTGCCAGCTTATTGCAAACCGGAGCTGAACCGCCATCGCCACTCAAAATGGAGATGGCGCGGCTGAGCAAGGTCGTCGCCTTGCTGTCGATTGCTATTGGCATAGTGTTTTTTCTGGTTGGCTGGGTGATTGGCGTTCCCGTCTGGAAAGCATTCACTTTCGCTGTGGGCATCATCGTTGCGATGGTGCCAGAAGGTTTGCTTGCGACGCTGACTTTGTCGCTGGTGCTCGCGACGCAACGGATGGCGAAGCGTAATGTTCTTATTCGTTATTTGCCGTCAGTCGAAACGCTTGGCTCGACCACGGTGATCTGTACCGACAAGACTGGCACATTGACACAGAATCGGATGACGGTGCAGCGGATTTTTTTGGCCGGCGACAATCAGGTTCGCAAGGTTCAAGAACTGTCGCAGGCGGCAATGGAAGCACATCCGCATTTTTTTTACACTGCGTTTTTCTGCCAGGATCTGCGCAATGGCGAGAGCAATGGTACAGAGACCATGCTGGGTGATCCGATGGAAATTGCGCTGGTCGACATGGCGCAAAAATTTCTGCCGGAACGCCCATTTTTTCAGAAATTGCATGAAATTCCATTCGATGCAGACCGGCTGAGGCTATCGACCGTACATGCCTTGCCGGATGGGCCGCATTTGTTTTGCAAAGGTGCGCCCGAAGCGCTAATGCCACTGTGTAGTCGGATACTGGTAGACGGCGAGGAGCAGGATTTTACCGAAGCCCAGCGCCAGCAAGTGCGCAACATCCAGGATGCGATGGGTGAACAAGGCCTGCGGGTACTGGCGCTGGCACATCGGCGGCTGGAAGAGGGCTGGCAGAACAGCGATCCGGAGCAGGGCATGGCGTTTGCCGGATTGACTGGTCTGGAAGACCCGCCACGTCCAGAAGTGCCGGAAGCGATACGACGTTGTGGCGAAGCCGGCATCCGCGTCATTATGGTGACTGGCGACCATCCGCGCACGGCAACTGCGATTGCGCGCGAAATTGGCATGATAAAGACCGACAAGGTAGTCGTGATGACTGGCGAGAATATGCGCTTAATTTCCGACACGGAATTGATGCTGGCGCTGGATGAAAAAGAAGTCATTTTTGCCAGAATTGCCGCAGACCAGAAAAGGCGGATAGTTGAGGTACTCAAGCAAAAGGGCCACGTCGTCGCAGTCACCGGCGACGGCGTAAACGATGCACCTGCGCTGAAGATCGCACATATCGGCATTGCGATGGGTGTCGCCGGCACCGATGTGGCGAAGGAAGCGGCCGATATGGTGCTGCTGGACGATAATTTTGCCAGCATCGTCAATGCGATTGAGGAGGGCCGCGCAGTCTATGAGAATATACGCAAGTTCCTAACTTACATCTTGTCGCACAATGTGCCTGAATTGGTTCCCTACCTTATTTTCTCGTTGTTCAAGGTTCCGCTTGCATTAACACCGATTCAGATTTTGACTATTGATATGGGCACTGATTCGCTTACAGCGCTTGGGCTGGGTGCCGAAAAGCCGGACCCACAGGTGATGAAAAAACCGCCCCGGTCAAAAGAGGACCGTTTGTTCGACTGGCGATTGGCGGTGCGTGCCTACCTGTTTCTTGGACTGTTCGAGGCATTGGCCGCGATGTCAGCTTTCTTTTTTGTTCTGTATGGTGCCGGTTGGGAATACAGTCAGGATTTGGTTGCCGATCACCCGGTCTATATCGCCGCCACTACCGCCTGCCTGAGCGCAGTGATCGTGATGCAGGTCGTTAATGTGTATCTGTGCCGTAGTGCCACCCGCTCGGTATTCACGATGGGCTTGTTCACAAATAGGCTGTTGGTGTGGGGTGTTATTTTCGAGATTGCGCTGATTTTGTTGATTGTGTATACGCCAGTCGGGAATTTCCTCATTGGCACAACGCCGATTCCGGTTGATGTATGGTTATTCGTTGTGCCATTTGCGTTCTGTATGTTGTTGCTAGACGAGTTGCGCAAGAAGCTGATTTTAAGGTGAGATTTACCTTCAAAGGTAAAGTTGCTTATTTTCGCTACACTATTCAAAACTGTTATTGATATTCTCGATTGATCCTAACCACTCAAGGAGTTCGCGATGAAATCAGTTCTTAGCTTTGCAGCAGCTATGGCCGTTGCCACTCTGGCTCAGGCCGCGCCCGAGACCTATGTGATCGACAATGCACATACTTACCCGCGTTTTGAATACAGCCACTTTGGCTTTTCGACGCAGCAAAGCCGATTCGACAAGACCGCCGGCACAATTACGATCGACCGTGACGGAAAATCAGGCAGCGCCGATATCCGCATCGATGCGCGCTCGGTGAATACCGGCTTCCCCTTATTTAACGAGCATATTCAGGGCGAATATTTCTTCGACACCAAAAAATACCCGGAGATCACATTCAAGTCGAGCGACTTCCGGTTTCAGAATGCAAGGTTGGTTGCGATCAATGGGGAGCTCACGATCAAGGGCGTCACCAGGCCGGTGACACTGAGACTCACTTCGTTCCAATGCATGCCGCATCCAATGGCGAAAAAAGATGCGTGCGGGGCGAATGCGGTTGCCATAATCAAGCGTTCCGACTTTAATGCGGGCAAATATGCGCCGCAGGTTAGCGATGAAGTGAAGCTGACGATTGCGGTCGAGGCGATCAAGCAATAATCTATGTACTGGTTGGGGTATTTTTCATCCGGATTGTAATATATGGCTTTCCGCTAGATTAAGGCATATACCCCCGTTAAAATTTAGTTTTTTTGACGCAGCGGCTAGTGAAATATGACGGTGCTCCCGATGCGCTGGCCGGTGTTGCTTGCCTGTTTGATGCTTCCGGCCTTACAATCACATCGTTTTGGTGCTCGCGGACAGGTTCCTGTTCGCGGTTAAACGGGAAACATGGCGCTTGTCGATGATGAGCCAACGTGTGCTGCCCCCGCAACGGTAAACAAGTGTCGCTCAGGCGACGAGCTTTCTCTCAATACCACTGTGCATGTTCGCATGGGAAGGTGAGATGGCGGATTCCAGTTCGCGCATTGATGCGATTTGGAATGGCTTGCTAGCCCGGATACCGGCCTAAACAGGAGGAAGTGCTGCGGACGGGGAGTTCCGGAAATGCGATGCCTATGGCAAATTCGTTTTCGATACCCAGTCTGCTGCTTCTGTTGAGCTGGACTTGCGGGGACGCCGGTCCGGCGATCTTTATTCGAAAACGACATCATGACTTTTCCTGTTTTATCTTTCCGCGCACCGGCATGGAAGCCGCTTGTGCTCGCCTCTGCTATTTCTGCCATTTTTTATTCCCCGGTTTTTGCACAATCCGAACCCGATAAAACGCTCATGCCCGTGGTTGTGACTGCGGCGCGTATCGAGCAATCGCAAACCGAGGCCTTGCCACATACGACAGTCATAACCAAAGAAATGATTCGTGATCGTCAGGCGAGCGATGTGATTTCTTTGCTCCGTTCCGAAGCTGGCATCGAGATCGCGCAATCAGGTGGTTCCGGCATGCTGTCAGCGCTGTATATCCGCGGTGCGGAATCCCGGCAAAATTTGATATTGATCGACGGTATACCGATTCGGGATGCGTCAACGCCTGGCGGGACTGCCATGGCGCTGGAGCATCTTCAGCCAGATCAGATTGAACGCATCGAAATCGTGCGCGGCAACGTCTCGGCGATTTACGGTTCAGGTGCAATCGGCGGCGTAATCCAGATTTTTACCAAACGCGGTTCGGGTCAACCGGCAGCCAATGTATCCGCTGAGCTTGGTTCACGGGGTACGAGCAAAATTAGCGGCGGCATTTCCGGGCAATCGGGCGATACGCGCTACATGGTGTCGGCCTCGCGTTTCAGTACTGATGGTTTCTCAGCGATCAATACGAAACAGTTCAACAATGAGAATCCGGACAAGGACGGTGACCGCAACGTGAGTGTGTCTGCAGCCATCTCGCACGAATGGAGCAAGGGCAGCGAGTTTGGGGTTCGCATGTATGGCCATGACGCGAAATTCAGTACTGATGGCGGTGGTTTCGGGACGCCAACACAGATTGACACATCACAATCGAAACAAGAGACGGTTGCTACATATAGTAAGAATCGCGTGACCTCGAACTGGCTGTCGACGGTGACCGTCTCGCAAACGCATATCGAGCGTGAGGGGACAACCATCGGAGGATTTTCTCCGGGAACGTGGCATTTCAAGAGTAATACTGAGTTGCTGCAATGGAACAATGAAGTGATGTTATCGCCGAACTGGATGCTGACGTCAGGCATTGAAGATGGGCGAGAAAAAACCAACGATTCCACCAGTGTCATCTCGCGCAGCAATGCCAGTGCGTATGCGGGCCTCAACGGTAAGTTTGATGCGCATAGTGTGCAAATGAATGTTCGGAACGACCATGTTGAGAAGTCAGGATCGGCGACAACCGGCTATTTGGGATACGGTTATGGATTGAACTCGTCGTGGAAATTGATTGCGAGTGCGTCTACCGGTTTCTTAGCGCCGACCTTGACGCAACTGTATATGCCGGTGACATGGGGTGGAAATCCCGATTTGAAGCCGGAGCGTTCACGTTCGGCTGAGGCAGGGGTGCAGTATGCCGCAGGCAGTACTTTGATCCGTACAACTTTCTTTGAATCCCGTACGCGGGATCAAATTCAGGCGGATACCAGTACGCCTTTCTGGACGCTTTCCAATATCTCCAAGGCCAGCAACAGTGGTCTGGAAATGAGCGCTAGTAGCCGCATCGTCGACATCGACGTACGCGTCAGCCTGACTTTGCAGAATCCAATGAACGATACGACAGGCGACGCTTTGCTGCGGCGCGCGAAGACGCTCGGGTCCCTAGGAATGTCGAAATCCTTCGGCTTCTGGCGAGTTGGTGGTGACGTACTGTATGTCGGTCGCCGGATGGATACGACCGGCGAATTGCCATCTTATGTGCTGGCCAACCTGAATGTGCGCTATAAAGTCAGCAAGGAAGTGTCGCTGTACGGACGGATAGAAAATCTGTTTAACCGCGACTATCAGACCGTGTATGGCTATAACCAGCCGCCGCGTGGCTATTTTGCCGGTATCGAGTGGCGGCAGTGACGATGCTGGTATAGCAGTGCTAGCATAGCGAAATAAATTTCCTTATGAATAGCACATTCAATCATCCTGCAGTTTATTCCGCACGCAGTCGCGCCGTCATCATTGTCGGTGCGCTGCTGCTGGCAGCGCTCGCGTCGATGGTGCTGGCGTGTGTCGTTGGCTCGGTCGGTGTGCCGCTGACTGAACTGGCGGCCGGCTTGATGGAAATACTGCGCGGCGAACCGTCGACCATGGCGGCAGTGCTGCTGGAGTTGCGGCTCGGGCGTGCGCTGGCGGCGTTTGCAACTGGTGCGGCGCTGGCATTGGCGGGTGTGATGATGCAAACGCTGTTGCGCAATCCACTGGCTGACCCGTATGTGCTGGGTGTATCCGGCGGCGCATCGGTTGGTGCACTGGCAGCGATGCTAGCTGCCAGTGCAGCGTGGGCGGTGGATGCGGGCGCATTCGCTGGCGCGATGATGATGGCACTGCTGTTGTACCTGCTGGCGCGGCGCGACTTGCGCGGCAGCACGGCGGCTGAAGGGCGCTCGTCTTTGCTGCTTTTGACGGGTGTAATTCTGGCGTCTGGTTGCAGCGCACTGGTGACGCTGATGCTGTCAATTGCGCCGGATACCAGCCTGCGCGGCATGGTGTTCTGGCTGATGGGTGACTTATCAGGCGTGCAGACAAGCTGGCTGCCTTGGGTGGTGTTGGTGGCTGCGCTGCTATTTGCATTGCGTGCGGCTCGTTCGATCAATATTGTTGCTTTGTATGATGAAGCTGCGGCAACCCTCGGTGTGCGCGTGGGCCCTCTGCGCAAAGCCTTGTTTGTGTGTGCCGCGCTGCTGACTGCAAGCGCGGTGACCAGTGCCGGCAGCATCGCTTTTGTCGGCTTGATCGTGCCGCACGGCTGTCGTTTTGCGTTTGGCTCGGATCATCGGCTGTTATTGCCAGCATCGACATTGGCTGGCGGCACGTTTTTGGTGCTGGCAGACACGCTGGCGCGTAGCCTGCTGGCACCGCAACAATTGCCGGTGGGCGTCGTCACTGCGATGATCGGCGTGCCGGTGTTTCTGTTTCAACTGCATCAATTGCACCGCAAATGATGCACACACAAAACCTTCGTTTGCAGACTGGCGCACGGCTGCTGCTGGATGCGCTCGACTGGCAGACCCAGCCCGGCGAATGCTGGTGCGTGATCGGTCGCAATGGTGCTGGCAAGAGTACCTTGTTGCGGACACTCGCAGGCTTGCGCCAGCCGGATGGCGGCAGCGTGTTGCTGGAAGGACGTAAGCTCGCAGACTGGCCGCTGTTGCCGCTGGCGCGCGCGCGCGCATTCTTGCCGCAAACGCGCAGCGATGCATTCGGTTACTGCGCGATTGAGACTATTCTGGCGGCGCGGCATCCTTATCATGCGGGCAGTCGATGGGAATCGGCGGAGGATCATCAGGCTGCGCTGGCAGCCTTGCAGGCAATGGAAGTGGATGATCTTGCTGGACGCGATGTGCGCACCTTGTCGGGCGGCGAAAGGCAGCGTGTTGCGATCGCAGCTTTGCTGGCGCAAGATGCGCCGCTGATGTTGTTGGACGAGCCGGCGAATGCACTCGACCTTGCGCATCAAGTGAGCGTGATGGCGCTGCTGTTGCGCCTGTGCCGCGAGCAGAACAAGACTATCGTGATGGCTGGGCATGACCTCAATCTGGCGCACGGTGTCGCTACGCACGCGTTGTTGCTGATGGGCGACGGGCAGTGGCAAACCGGCACAGTCGATGCAGTGATGACAGAATCCTTGCTGAGTCGCTGCCTCGGCCATCCGGTCGAGCAGGTGCAGCATGGTGGGCGCATCGTCTATATTCCCGCGACCCAAAGATGATAGTTCTATGCTGAAAATACTTTTCCTGTTGCTGCTATTCACAGTGACGCCATCGTTTGCAGCGATCAGCGTGCAAGACGATGTTGGCAATACTGTCACGCTGGCGCAGCCGGCGCGACGCATCATTACGCTCGCGCCGCATACGATGGAACTGGTGTATGCGGCAGGCGGCATCGACCGCATTGTTGGCAAGGGCAGCCACAGCCTTTATCCACCGATAGCGCGTAGCATTCCGGAGATCGGCGACAACCGCCAGATCGATATAGAGCGCGTGATTGAACTGAAGCCCGATCTGCTGGTATTGTGGCGTTATGGCATTTCGGAGCGCCAGATTGTTCAGTTGCGCAAATTGGGCATCCCGTTATTTTTTAGTGATCCGCGCCAGTTGGATGATATTCCGGCCAGCATTATCCGGCTGGGTAAATTACTGGGAACAGAAAAACGGGCGGAAACCGAAGCGCATAAACTGCGCCAGAAATTGCATGACTTGAGTGCTCGTTATAGTAAGCGTCCTAGGGTGAGCGTGTTCTATCAAATTTCAGACCGGCCGCTCTATACCCTGAACGAGCAGCATATCGTCAGCGAGGTGATCCGCATGTGTGGCGGATCGAACGTGTTTGGGGCGATGAAAACACTCGCGCCGCAGATCAACATCGAGTCGGTGCTGACTGCCAATCCGGATGTGATCATCAATACCAGCGTCGATCCAGCCAGCAATGGTCTGACGATCTGGCGTAAATATCCGATGCTTAAAGCGGTGCAGCGCGCTTATCTGTTTAGCCTGAATCCTGATTTGCTCGACCGCCCCGGCCCGCGCATGGTCGACGGTGTGGACGTGCTATGCCGTGCGCTGGAAAAGGCGCGGCATTAAGAGCATCACTTGCCTAGCTTAGCGGAACTCATATTCAATCTGGGTTCTAAACGTATTGCTCCGGGTTGATGCGCACCAGCCGCCCACCGTGGCGGCGCACGATGCTTTCGCTGAAATGCCGCACCGTTGGGATAGCAATGCCCGCGCCAAGTTCGATCACGACCGGTTTTTTCACCGCCGACAGCCATTTGGCTTGACGCCCGGCCTGCGCTTCCTGACGCGCAGGTATCCAGCCGTAATCGCCGAACATCAGCACATTCGGTCGCGCCATCTGATGGCACTGCTGGCACAAGGGAGGGTAATTGCGCAACAGGCAGGCATCTTCGTCTACCTCCGGCTCGAATTCGCTGGCGCTCCAGATGTCGGTACCGCAGGGTTGCATGCATTGCAGGTGGTGGATAGAGCCATGACATTCGTGGATGCGTGCTGGATTAAAACCCGCGATCTGGAACTGGCCATCGACGTTGGTGGTGAATACGCTGCTGCCATGCTGCATTTTTTCACCCCAGTGTTTCAGGAGTGCAAAACCGTGGTGCGGTTCCGTGCGGCGGTATAACGCCAGCCGGTGGCCGTAGAAGCCCCATACAAGTCGTGGATGCGCCGCAAATGCCGATGGCGACGCAATGCTGGTGAAATCAATTTTGGCCTGCCCAAGCGCCGGATAAGCATGCCAGAAACCTTCGTTGCCGCGAAAGTCCGGCAGCCCGGAGTCGATGCCCATGCTGGCGCCAGCAGCGATAATTAGCGCGTCGGCATCCGTTATCAGCGTGGCGGCGCGAACTATTTGCGTTTTGTCCCCCAGCGGCATGGTTTCACCCCTTTATGTCCTTGATCGTGTTCACAATGGAGATGTGGAAAAACCAGCACCAGCGGATTTATTGCCCGCCTTTCATTCCCAGTCTGCGCGCCAGCTTGTGCAGATTGCTGGCATCCAGATCAAGCATTCTTGCTGCTTCCGCCCAATTCTCGCCACTGCTTTCCAGCGCAGCGCGGATCATCTGGCGCTGGCAACTATCCATTGCAATTTTCATTGACGGCATCTTTGCCATGCAGGTGATGTTAGCCATGTTTATTGGACTCCCGTTGCCAACGATTATGGGTGTCGCTGCTGTGTCCAGATCTAGCAGTTCGGGTTCTAGTGTGACGATGTCGGCATGGCGCGCGCCGCGGCTGACAGCGCGCAATGCGGCGCGGCTGATCACATGCTCCAGTTCGCGCACATTGCCGGGCCAGTCGTACGCCAGTAACGCCTGTTCGGACGCAGGCGACAGGCGCAAGCTACGCAAGCCTAAACGTGTGCGGTTCAGTTCGAGAAAGTTGCCAGCGATTTCCAGCACGTCATTGCCACGTTCGCGCAGTGGGGGGATTTGTACCGGGTAGACCGATAGGCGATGGTATAGGTCAGCCCGGAAACTGCCCTCTTTCACGCTGTCGCGCAATTGTCGGTTGGTCGCCGCAATTACGCGCACATTAACGCGCAACATTTGGTCGGAACCTAGGCGCTGGATCTCGCCGTTTTGCAATACACGTAACAGTTTGGCCTGGATAGACAAGGGCAATTCGCCGACTTCATCCAAAAATAAAGTTCCGCCATCGGCTGCGTCAAAGCGCCCCGGCCGATCTGTGGTCGCGCCGGAAAAGGCACCTTTGACATGGCCGAATAGTTCGCTTTCTGCTAGCGATTCCGGCAGTGCAGCACAATTCACATGCACCAGAGGTTTTTTGCTGCGGCGTGAATTTCGGTGCAGGCGGCGCGCGAACAATTCCTTGCCAACGCCGGTTTCACCCATCAGTAATACCGGTAGTTCGGAGTCGGCGACTACGTCCAACTCATGCAGCAAACTTTGTAGCACGGTGCTATGGCCGATGATTTCAATTTCGCCGCATGTTTCGGATTCGGTAATATTGGTTTCGCTACGACCGAGGCGCAGGCTGCTGTTTTCTTGTTCCAGCTGGGTCACGCGGATGGCGGCAGTAACCAGCAGTATAAAACGCTGTAATGCCATGCGTGCATCTTCATCAAATACCTTGTCATGCAGTGCGTCGAGTGTGAGCGCGCCCCACAACTGGCCTTCGACATACAAGCTGATGCCCATGCAGTCATGCACTGGCAGCGGCTGGCCGAGCTGATTTTCCAGCAGGCCGTCGTATGGGTCAGGCAGCGTATTGCCCGGCTCAAAGCGCACCGGTGTCCGGCTGGCAAGAATCGCCGCAAGCCGCGGATGTTGCGCCACTTCAAAGCGCCTTCCCAGCGCTTCACGCGCCAAGCCTTCAGCTGCAACCGGGCGCAATGCACTGCCTTCAAGTTTGAGCAGTGCGACGGCACCACATTTGAAATAATCGCGTACGCTGCTAGCCAGTTTTTGCAAGCGCAGACCGTGCGGCAAGCGATTTGCCAGTTCCGCCAAAAGCATGGTATCCATAATGTACTTTTTACCGTTGTTAAGGTTGTTTCCACCATTATACCTTTGGGTGAAATTTACCGTGAAATAATTAAAATCGTTTTAATTCAATGGCTTACTGCATGGCATGGGGTTTGCAAATAGAGTAGCATTGATCACAATCCACTACGAGGAAATTATGACTATGCTTGACCAAACAATCGGCGAAATTGCGTGCGAAATCCCGGGAGCCACGCGCGTATTTCATCAACATAAGCTCGATTTTTGCTGTGGCGGCGGCAAGAGCCTGCGCGAAGCCGCTGAGCGCCGTGGGGTTGATACCGGCGAACTGACAAAAGAACTGGAGGGTCTGCGCGCGCAGCCGCAGTCCGGTCGCGATTGGCGGGAGGCACCACCGGACGAGTTGATCGAATTTATCCTGCGCCGTTTTCACGATAAACATCGTGAACAGTTGCCCGAGCTGATCCGCCTGGCGCGTCGGGTTGAAGCAGTGCACGGCGACAAAGCGGATTGCCCGATTGGCCTGGCGGATCATCTTGCGTTCATTGAGCAGGATCTGGAAAGCCACATGATGAAGGAAGAGCAGATACTGTTCCCGATGCTGCTACGCGGCTATTTCGCACTCTCCGTTGCCCCGATCGCGATGATGCGCCACGAGCATGATCAACACGGTGAATCATTGGAAAAACTGGCGCAACTGACGAATGACATCACGCCGCCAGTCGCCGCCTGCAATACCTGGCGCGCGTTGTATGCCGGACTGGCGCAACTGCGGGAAGACTTGATGCAGCACATCCATCTGGAAAACAACGCGTTATTTTTGAATGCGGAGCGGCAAGCCGGAGGCAACAGCTGATAGCTATAAATGACCGTCTCTGTTGCGACGGCGGGTTGGTTAAAGTGCTGGAATATTCGGGTCAGCAAATATCGATAACGGCTGACCACGATTTTTCGAGCGCCTGTTTTTTTCAGTATCCTTATGTGCAATCTAGAGGGGAAAGCATGACCATTGTTTCAGACACCATCAGTGGCTCCGTACGCGAAGCGGACGGTTCTAGTACGTACACCGTGCAGCCCGGCGATACCCTGCCAGAACTCGCGCAGAAGTTTTATCAGGATGCGCAGAAATATATGCAGATATTCGAGGCAAACCAGCCCTTGCTTACCCATCCCGACAAGCTTGTGCCGGGGCAGGTGTTACGCATCCCGCCAGCGACGCTCAAATGTGCCGAGCCGCCGATTGTCTACCGGAAAAACAGCTTTATTGATTGGTCTAAGGTCGGCAAGCAGTAGTCATGGCGCGTGATATGAAAGCCGGGGTCGGCAGTCAGATTTTTCGTGCAAAATATCGACTCCCCCCCGACTTTTCTGTGCTAGGCTACGTCCCGCTAGAGCCGTCGCCAAACATCGACAACTGCTCACCTTGAATGCTCGGTGAGTTTCTCGTAGCGAGGTGTTCCAGCAACAGGGTTTCGCCGATTGCGGGAATGTTCAGCTGGCTTTCTGGCAGGTTTTCACGTTGCCACGCTGCGCGCAGTATTTGCGGTGGTTCGTCCAGCGGTTCGTCCGATAACTTGAAGGTGCCCCAGTGCATCGCGACGAAGCTACTTGCCTTCAGGGCTAAAAATGCGCGTACTGCTTCATCCGGCGAAATGTGCTGGCGCGCCATGAACCAGCGCGGTGCATACGCGCCAATCGGTAGCATTGCCGCGTGGATTTCGCCACAGCGTGCGCTGATCATCTCGAACCCATCGAACCAGCCGCTGTCGCCCGAGTGATACGCGCGCAATCCGCCGCGTTCCAGCACATAGCCGCCCCACCAACTGGCATTGATGTCGCTCAGCCCGCGTCGACTCCAGTGTTCGGCTGGGACAAAAGTGATTTTCAAGCCTTCAATTTCCAGCTGCTGCCACCATGCCATTTCAATGATGCGGCGCATACCCGCCTTCTTGAACCATGGGCCCAGCCCTTGCGGCACAACATATACCGGGTCGGGACCTAGCTTTTTCAGCGTCGGCGCATCCATGTGGTCGCGGTGATTGTGCGTGATCAGCACCACATCTATTTTTGGCAGCGCCGGCCAGTCCAGACCCGGCGGTACGTTACGTTTGATCCATCCGAGCGATGGCGACAGCACCGGATCGATCAGCGCACTTTTGCCACCAAGTTGGATCAGGAAGGATGCTTGCCCGATCCAGGTGAGCGCATCCTGCGTCGCATGACGCAAGGCTTTTCCATCGTTGTACACAAACGGCACGGGCACGCTGGTTGCTGGCGTTTTGGCTTGTTTTTCGTCGTGTAATCCGAGCATCCACTTCAGGATGCGACCGGTTTCCGGCTTGCGGAAATTGCCTTTCAGGTTGCTAAAGTTCATAGCGCAAACTAGCAGACAATGCCGCGATCAAGTGCCGCCGCGGGTGGGGGATGAATCGGACGAGCTCGAGAAAGATTGCACCTGCAGCAAGCGGTCGTCGCGTTCGCGCAGCAGCCAGTACACGGCGCCCATCGCGAGTGTCGCACCGGCGAGTGCGGCGATTTTTTCTGGGCTGGTTTCTGCCGGATCAAGAATAATGAATTTCCGCGCCAGCGCTAGCAGGCCGATCAGCAGCACGGTTTTCACCTGGATCAGGCTGTCGCCGCGCGCAGCCATACGGACAACAGAATGCAGGAATTCCATCGCGATCAACAGCGTCATGATCATGCCGAATACCGCCTGAAATACGGTATGGTCGAGCGGGTTAAGCGCGTCGGTCAGCAGCATCATGTAGATGGTGCGGAGCAGCTGGACGACGGAGACGACGATGATGATCGCAATTGCAACGCTGAGTATCATGGCGACAAATTTTTCAAACCGTTCGTGGAGCGACATAGGCTTCCTCCAATACATCTTGAACGTGGTCAGAAGGCGTTGTTCCTGCTGTTTGAAGTAGTCCAATGTTATGCTCCTGTCGAGGCGTTTAGACTTGGATAGTCGGTTCCTATTATAGGGGTTGGCTGCCGCTGTTCAAGCAAATTTACGATTCATTTTCCTTGCCTAAGGTGACGAGACCATGACAGATGCACTGCTGGATATTGACATTCTTCGCTGCCTGATGACGTCGTATCGGACCTTATGGCGCGCGAAATGCCGCGGCATCCATCGTCAGCACGCCATTTTCAATGCCGCTGTAAACCCATTCGGTGCTTGCCTTTGGGCCGCTTGCACCGAGCGCGAAAAATAGCGGCAGGAAGTGCTCTTCGGTCGGATGCGCACGAACTGCATGTGGCGCGCGACTGCGGTAGTCAAGCAGTGCATCATGTTCACCGGCTTTGATGCGCTCGTGTACCCACGCCTGAAATTCGCTGGCATATGATATCGGCTCCGTCTGATGCTGGTAGCTCATCCAATCGCGCAAGTTGTGCGTCATGTGCCCTGAGCCCAGCAGCAGATAACCTTCGTCCGATAGAGGTGCCAGCGCACGGCCAAGTTCGTAATGGTGGCGCGGGCCCAGCGACGGCTGCACCGATAACTGCACCACGGGTATATCAGCATCAGGATACATGTGCAGCAGCGGCGACCATGCGCCGTGGTCGAGGCCGCGGCAACCGTCAATTGCGGCGGTAAACCCCGCATTGCCGAGCATGGTTTTGGCATGCTGGGCGAGTTTGATCGAGCCAGGCGCTGGGTAACGTATCTGGTAAAGCGCTTCCGGAAAACCTGAAAAATCATGCACGGTTTCCGGTTGTGTCGCGCCGGTGAGCATAGGCAGGTTGGTCTCCCAGTGAGCTGACATCACCAGAATCGCTTTCGGGCGCGGCAGAGTTTGCGCGAGTTGACCCCACGCTTTTGCCGCTGCGCCGCCTTCCAGTGCATGCATAGGCGATCCATGCGAGATGAAGATGCTGGGAATATTTTTCATTTTGCTACCTCTGTTCTTATTATGCGTGGCTATCCGATGGTTTGCCTTGGTTCCAGCGCAATGCGGCTTCTGCAATCCGTGCGCCGAATTGTCGTGCTGTGTTGAGATCACCAGGCAGCGGACCTTCTTCCGGGCTCGAATCAGACGGCGATTGCGCCATCAGTCCTGAAGAAGCGCCGAGGAAATTGATGTCGTTGCGCTGCGCAGCCTTGGAGTTCGCAGGCATCATGCCCGTGCCCACCCAGACCATGCCGTGCTGTAGCGCAAGTGTGATCAAGTATTGCAGCGTGGAGTGCTTGTCGCCATTCATAGACGCTGAATTGGTGAAGCCTGCCGCCAACTTGTTGCGCCACTGCTGGCCAAACCATTGTTTGCTGGACGCGTCGGCGAATTTCTTGAATTGCCAGGACGTGCTGCCCATATAGGTCGGCGAGCCAAAAATGATTGCGTCTGCGGCATCGATAGCGATCCAGTCGGCTTCAGCGAGATTGCCTTCGGCATCGATGGCTAGCAAGGTCACGTCGATACCAGCGACGGTAGCAACACCGGCGCGCACGGCTTCGGCTTGTTGCCGGGTATGGCCGTAGCCGCTGTGGTACATGATAGCGATATGCGTCATTTAAGTTCTCCTTGGGTCAGTTGGTTAGTAGGCATGAGCCAGTGAAGTCATACGAATGCGGTTGGACAGTGCAAATTTGCCGTCGCCGAGCAGCGCTTGCGTGATGGCAGCAAATGCGAGAAATGCAGGGTATTCCCAGCCGCCATTCGGCGAACTAAAAAACCAGCCATTGCCGAAGTGGGCCCAAGTTGCGCCCAGCAAAAGCGGCACCAGCGCGGCAGAGACCCAGCGCGAATACAGGCCAGTAAGGATCAGCACACCGCCGATCAGTTCAGCCGCGAAGGTGAGATAAGCGAGCGGACCGGGCAGGCCGAGCGATTCAAAAAACTGGGCTGCGCCAGGCAAGGTAAAAACAAAGTATTTCAATAATGCATGGGAAATAAACATGGCGCCCAGAGAAAGGCGTAAGGCGAATGCGGCATAAGGTGCGGTGCGATGGTCGATCATGATGGGCTCCTGTGATTTGAAAGGCTTGCTTGCAGTGTAGAGCTGGATTTTTGTGGGATAAAGATGCAAATAATTGATATACAATCCCTTATAACGGGATAATTAAGGGTTTTATGGATCGTTTCGCCGCTTACAAGTCGTTTGCGCAAGTCGTGGAGTCGGGTAGCTTTGCCCGCGCGGCGGAGCGCCTGACGCTGTCCACGACTGCGATTTCGAAGCATGTCGCCGATCTGGAAGCGCATTTGCATACGCGTTTGTTAAATCGCACCACCCGCAAATTGAGCTTGACCGAAAGCGGGCAGGCTTTTTATGGGCGTTGTGTCCAGTTGTTGCATGATCTGGAAGAAGCCGAGCAGGAGGCGGCAGGCGCTGCCGGTATACCACGCGGCACCTTGCGCTTGACCTCATCGGTCAACTTTGGCGTGCGGCAGCTGGCGCCGGCAATTGCCGAATTTGCTGTGCGTTATCCGGAGCTGAAGTTCGACGTGCAATTGTCAGATCGTGTGGTGGATCTGGTCGAAGAAGGCTTCGACCTCGCGATTCGCATTGGCCGACCGGGTTCGGAAAATCTGGTTGCGCGCCGTCTCGGTGAAATGCGCGTGATTTTGTGTGCATCGCCAGTGTATGTAAAGGCGCATGGTGCGCCGTCAGTGGCGGATGATCTCGCCCACCACAATTGCCTTACCTACGAATACAGCGTTCCTCGCTCGCAATGGCGCTTGCACGATGCGGACGGTAAGGAGCATCAGGTGCAAGTCTCAGGAACCATGCATTCAAACAATGGTGATTTGTTGGCGGAGGCAGCGGCGCACGGCAGTGGCATTGTGTTTCAGCCTGACTTCATCGTGGGCGGATATTTGCAAAGCGGCCGCCTGGTGCCCTTGCTGCCCGGTTACGAGGGGGCATCGTTACCGATCTATGCGGTTTATCCCAGCCGCAAGCACTTATCGGCCAAGGTGCGCGCGTTTGTCGATTTTCTCATCACGCAATTCAATTCCCATCACATATAACCATAATCAAATAGTGATTCATCAAGCAGGTTGACATACATCATGGTTGTTCCGCATGACATGCGCACAATGGATGGAATCGCCGAAGTAGGCGAACAACAATCCTTGGAGGACATCATGGCGATAGGTTTTTACTGCAACCGCGATGTTGTTATCACTGATCCGAGTACTAGCGTACTTGAAGCTGCGCAATTGATGCGCACTCACCATGTTGGCACATTGGTGGTGGCTGAGATAATTGGCGGCCTTGTCTATCCAAGGGGAATTGTTACAGATCGTGATTTGGTCGTTGGAGTGATGGCACCCAATCTGAATCCTGAAACAATCCTGGTTTCAGACATCGTGAATGAGCACTTGCATACTGTGCGCGAGGAGGAAAATGTTGTCGATGTCGTCCGGATTATGCGCGCCAAGGGGATCCGCCGCATACCTGTTGTAGACCGGCAGGGCATTTTGCAAGGGATAGTCTCTTTGGACGATTTGATTGTACTGATCGCTGAAGAGATGGATGAACTCTCAAAAATCATCGTAAATCAGCAGTCGCGAGAGGGCGCTTGGCGCAAATAAATTTGACCCATTAATTGGCTAATACAGGAGACCAGAAATGCAAATTCCGATGCAGATCACGTTACGCGATATCCCTCAATCTGAAGCAATCGAGAGTCGAATCTGCAGCAAAGTGAAAAAGCTGGAGGAATTTTATCCGCGGATGACGTCATGCAGAGTCGTGATGGAAATGCCGCATAAGCACAAGCACCAGGGAAAATTGATTAATGTCAGCATAGACATTATTCTTCCCCAGGGTGAAGTTGCAGTAAACCGCCACTCCAGCGAGGATGCGTATGTAGCAATCCGTGATGCCTTCGATGCTGCAGGACGCCGTCTTGAAGATTACGCCAGACGTCAACGAAGTGATGTGAAACAACATCAAAAGGCGACGCACGGACATGTGGCACGCGTGTTCGAAGATGAGGGTTACGGATTTATCGAAACGGAAGACGGTCAGGAACTCTATTTTTCGAGCGAAAACCTCGTCGACGCCAAGTTAGATCACTTGCAGCCAGGTGTTGAAGTGCAGTTTATCGAAGATGCCGGCGCAGAAGGCTTGCAGGCTAAGCGTGTGAGTACTGGCAAGCACCATGCACCATGAATGGCATGAAGGGAATGTATGCCCATCACCAGTTTTGATATAACAATCCCGGCAGGCCGTGTTATTTTGCCGGGAACGCTGACGGTGCCATCTTTGGCGCGAGGCGTTGTGGCTTTTGTACACGGTAGTGGAAGTAGCCGTTTTTCGCCACGTAACACCCTTGTCTCACAAGCACTGCACAAGGTGCATGTTGCAAGTTTGCTTTTCGATTTGCTGACTGAAGAGGAAGATGCCAATCCACGGGCTCGTTTCGATATAAAACTTCTAACCGAACGTTTGCTTGCCGCGACCAGCTGGCTTGTCGAACAAGCTAGTGTGAAGCAGCTTCCACTTGGCTATTTCGGTGCCAGTACCGGCGCTGCGGCAGCATTGGCAGCGGCAGCCAAAATGGGGACTGGTGTTACTGCCGTGGTCTCGCGCGGCGGTCGTCCCGATCTGGCAGGAGAACTGAATTTGGGTAAGGTCGTTGCTCCTACCTTGCTGATCGTTGGCGGAAATGACGATGTTGTGATTGAGCTGAACCAGCTGGCGCTGGAAAAAATGCATTGTGAAAAGCAACTCATCATCGTGCCTGGAGCCACCCATCTTTTTGAAGAGCCAGGTGCACTGGATCAAGTCGCGCAGTTAGCAGCAGATTGGTTCTCTCGCTATTTTTCCTGATTTTGTATCGAATGAAACGGTGACAGGAGGATGATCATGAAACAGGTAATCCCGGAAACCATACCGGAATATGACGAAAACAGAATTATCGAGCGCCCTGATGGCTTCTATTGGCAGAAGAAAGACGGTGGAGATGAGTTCGGACCGTTCCCCACCTTACTGGAAGCGGAGCAGGACATGCAGTCGCAGAATGGCGACATTGAGCCCGGTGAAACCTTGGCAGAGGCAGAATCCGAGATAGGCATCGCGGACTGGGTTGATCCAGAAACGGGCCTGCCTGCAGAAGAGGGGATTCCGCGGGTAGAGGAACACTGAAACCTATTGTGCCAATGCCAGACTGAACTGGTCTTGTTGATGGGCGCTAATGGTGGACACATCAGGCGCATCGAACTGTTCCCGGTCAAGCTCGACTTCGCTCAAGTGGCACTTGCCCATGGTGAGCAGTGGGAAGCGATCGCCAAACGCATGGAGCACCTGTGCGATGAACTTGGCACAAAGCTGGTGCGAAGCGGCACGCATCTGGTATTTGAACCATCTTGAATCCAGCTGTTTTATTCCGCATATTTGTTGAGCAGCATTTTTCAGTTTCAGCCTATTTTCCGGTTAGAATCTCCGGCTATTTCCCATTTTTTGAACCAGCTTGGAGAACAGGATCACCATGTCGGAACTCAGCTTTCCCTTTGATCGGCAAATGCCGGAAGTCGCCGCGACCATGGAAGTCGCCCCCGGCGTATTGTGGTTGCGCATGCCGCTGCCGTTTGCGCTGAATCACGTCAATCTCTGGCTGCTGGCCGACGGCGATGGCTGGTGTGCAGTCGATGCCGGGCTGACTACCGACGCAATCAAGCATGCGTGGAACGAGCTGCTGTTGACTCATCCGCTCACGCGCCAGCTCGTCACGCATTACCACCCCGATCACCTCGGGCTGGCCGGTTGGCTGGAGCAAAAGACCGGCGCGCCGATGTGGACCACGCAGGGCGAATACGTGTCCGCGTTGGCGCTGGCTGATGGCTCTGGCAATTATTCGGTCGATGCGATGATCGAGATGTTCCGCCACCACGGGCTGGATCGCAAGCGGCTCGACGCGCTCAAGATGCGCGGCAACGTGTACCGCGAAGGTTTTCCGATCATCCCGCCGACTTACCATCGCCTGTTCGACAACCAAGTGTTCAAGATCGGCGAGCACGACTGGCGCGTGATCATCGGTTATGGTCATGCGATGGAACATATCTCGATATATTCCGCCTCGCTGAAGGTGCTGATTTCCGGCGACATGCTGCTGCCCAGTATTTCAACCAACGTGCCGGTGTTGGCGGCGAATCCGCTGGGCAATCCGCTGAAATATTTTCTTGACTCGATCCAGCGCTACCGCGAACTGCCGGAAGACACGCTGGTGCTGCCGTCGCACGGTCGGCCATTCCGTGGCATCAATGCGCGCGTCGATCAGCTCGAAGCGCACCACGCGAAGCGCTGCGAAGTGTTGCTGGCAGGGGCACAAACGCCCAAGACGGCATGTGAGTTATTGCCGGTGTTGTTTGACCGTGACGTGACCGATACGCACCAGTCGATGTTTGCGATGAGCGAAACCATCGCCCACCTGAATTATCTGGAAGATCAGGGCCGGATCAAGCGCCAAGTCGGGGCTGAGGACGGCATTGCGCGCTTTACGGCAGTTTGAGGAGGGCAGGGGATTTGCGGGCAAGCGCATATTTTCCGCCTGGTGCTAACGCACGCATGTGATGCGGCTACGAGGGTATATACCCCACCCTGCTTTTACCCTCCGCCCGTATTATATGGATCTCCGGTAAATTCGGGCATATACTCCCGTCAAAAACGTTATTTTGACGGTAAAAAAGCGGTGTTTTTCGGCTTTTGCGAGGTAAAAACGACTCAAAAAGCCGTTTTTATAGGGCAACTAATAACGCGGCGCGTTAATAGTTTAACCGACCCCATTTTGGGGCGGAGTTCAGCGTGCCGCCTCATTCATCATCGCTGGCAGGCAAAGTCAAGCGGCCAGTGTGGTAATCGTATTCATACACTTCACCATAGCGCCCCCACTCAACCGCAACCCCAAGTACGCGCTGGGCTTCGTCCGCTTTCAGGTATTCTTCCAGCAGATCCAGGAATGGTTTTTCTGTCAATGCGCCGGTTGGCTCCTGTTCGAGGCGTTCACGTATATGGGCCGACAGCGGAACGTTCAGCAACAATTGTTGGCCGAAAATTTCCTGCTTCTCGGCCTGTTCGGCGTTGACATACCGCAAACCGAGCGGCGTGAGCGACAAATCGCCTTTTTCGATGTGTGCCAAACCGAGCAAGCCAAGCGCTTCGAAGGCCGGGAATAGTTTTTCGTCGGGCAGTTCGGTTTCTTCGGATAGTTTTGGCAAGTCGGCGCGGCCATTGAAGGGCGCATCAGCCAGCATGTCGAGTACACCTTCGATCAAGCTGATATCGGTATCCGGCAAGCGATAACCCAGATTGGCGCTTGGCGCCGCACCAGCAACGACTTCCAGCACCGGACGCATGGTCATCAAGCCATACACTTCATCAATCAATCTGCGGACTTCGATCGACTCCACATTGCGCGGTCGGGGCAAGGTAATTTTTATCTCGCTGCGGATGCGTCCCGGATTACCTGACATGATGATGATCCGATCTGCCATCATCACCGCTTCTTCGATGTTGTGCGATACGATCAGAATGCCCTTGGTCGGAATCCGGCTGTCTTCCCAAAGTTCCAGGATATCGTCGCGTAGCGTTTCGCCGGTCAACACATCCAGCGCGGAGAAAGCTTCATCCATCAGCAACACATCCGGACCTGTCACCAGCGCGCGGGCAATACCGACCCGTTGCCGCATGCCGCCCGACAATTCGCGTGGCAGTGCGCCGCCAAAGCCGGACAAGCCAATCAACTCCAGCATCGCATCGGCACGTTCTTCCCGTTCATCGGGCGCTACACCTTGCGCTTCCAACCCCAGTTCAACGTTTTGTTGCACTGTCAGCCACGGAAACAGCGCAAACGACTGAAACACCATCGCGATGCCAGTGACCGGTTCTGAAATAATCCGCCCGCGATAAGTGGCGCTGCCCTGATCCGCCGGGATCAATCCTGCAAGAATGCGCAGCAGCGTCGATTTGCCCGAGCCTGAGGTGCCGAGCAGGGCGACGATTTCGCCTTCAGCCAGCGCAAAGTTAACGTCTTCCAATACCGTGCGCAGCGCGCCATCGGCGGTCTGGAAGGTTTTGGCAACGCCGTGTAATTCAATGAGTACGTTTTGGCTCATGACTTGTGTAATCCTTAACTGCTACGGTTTTCAGCCAGCAGATATAGTTTGCGCCAGAAAAATCGGTTCAACAACATGACGAAGATGCACATGACGCCAATACCAAGCGCGATCCGGTGGAAGTCGCCCGCATCGGTCATCTGCTTGATATAGCTACCCAAGCCGTCTGCCATCAGCGTCGTGTTGCCCCAGGTCACATATTCGGCAACGATACTGGCATTCCAAGAGCCGCCGCTGGCTGTGATCGCGCCGGTGATATAGCTTGGAAATATCGCGGGCAGATAAACGCGCTTCCATTTCAGCCAGCCTTTCAGCCCGAGGTTGTCCGTTGCCAGCCGCAGTTCGTGCGGGATAGCCGATGCGCCGGCGACGACGTTAAACAGGATGTACCACTGCGTGCCAAAAACCATCAGCGGGCTCAGCCAGATATTCGGCGTAAGCTCGAAAGTCACCAGCACAAAAACCACCAGCGGAAACATCAAATTGACCGGAAAGGCAGCAAGGAATTGTGCGACCGCTTGCACCCGCTGTGCATATTGCGGGCGCAATCCAATCCAGACTGCAATCGGCACCCATATCAACGAAGCCAAGCCGATCAGCAACATCACTCGCAGCAGGGTGACCGAGCCTAGCATCATGACATGAAGCACTTCGCTCAAGCCGACTTCGCTGTGCACGAATATGACTAATTGATAAACAGCTATCAATATTGCCGCTGCCAGAATGCCATTCCAAATATACGGCCAAACCAGATGGGATGGGCGTGATCGGGCGCGGGACACGGTGTTGCTGGCATCGTTACCGAACCAGCCCAGCGCGCGGCGCAGCAGTGCCCAGAAACGGTCGCTGAGTGCGAGTATCCATCGGCTGCGGCGTCCCCAGTCCAGCACCCATGAGTGCTGGGCGGTGTCGCCCTGCGTTTCTTCAAAACGGAATTTGTCGGCCCACGCCAGCAAAGGGCGGAAAAACAATTGGTCGTAGAGCAAAATACCGGCCAGCATCGCACCGATCGCCCACGCAATCGCGGTGCCGTTTTCGGCTTCGATCGCAACGGCGATATAGGCGCCGATGCCTGGCAATTTGATGTCTTGCCCCGCGACTGTGATTGCTTCTGCTGCCACCAAGAAAAACCAGCCGCCGGACATCGACATCATCATGTTCCACAGCAGTCCCGGCATCGCAAACGGCAGTTCGAGCCGCCAGAAACGCTGCCAGGCGGACAGTCTGAAAACCTGGGCCGCCTCATCCAGTTCCGGCGGCACCGTTCGGAAAGACTGATACAGGCTGAATGCCATATTCCAGGCTTGCGAGGTAAAGATAGCGAAGACTGCGGCACACTCGACTCCCAGCAGGTTGCCGGGGAACAGCGCGATAAACGGCGCAATCGCAATGGCCTGAAATCCGAGAATCGGCACCGATTGCAGTACGTCCAGCGATGGCACCATGATTTTTTCGGCCGCGCGATATTTGGCAGCGATAGCCGCAAAGGCAAAGCTGAACAGCAGCGAAAAAGCCAGCGCCGTAAACATCCGTAGAATGGTGCGGAACAGGTAATACGGGAGATTAAACGGATCAAGGCTGATCGGCGTGGCTTCGCCGACGACAAACGGGCGGCTCATATGCATCGCGCCAAACGCAATGCCGACCAAAACGGCCAAAACCAGCGGCAACAAGGCCCAGTCCCAGCGATTGGGGGACTTGCTGAATAGCGTGCGGCTCACCCGCCGAGGATCAAACAGTCCGAGCATGATGATGTCCTCGGCTGAATTCGATCACGGTTCTTAAACGGAAAGAATTAGGCACCCGCTGTGCGATAGCCAGGTTCAAATTGAAGAATTTCAATAACACGACAAATCCATACTGATGAGCATAGCCCGTGGGCTCCACAATAATGTGAATTTCTTACATGTTGATGACAGACACAAAAAGCCATCAGGCTGGATGCGCCGATAAACGACATGAATTTGCTTCATGAGTAAGCAGGAAAACTGGCAAGTAAGATTGCCTGTGGACGCTACTACTCGCCTTGGCAGTAAGGCAGTAGCAGGAGGAGCTGCGGATTACCTTGCGTGCACTTTTTCGATGATACATCGACAACTATGACTGTCCATAATTTAAACCCGAAACGCAATCTTGGCACTTTAGCACTCGGCACTCATGCTGGCAATATTGATAGGGAGAAAACGTGGTGATACACGACACTGTGGGCTACTTTTTGTGTGCAAGCTGCGCCGTAACGATAAATTTCCCGATTTGTTCGATAGGAGCGAATATCAAGGCATCACCCAGCCAGCATGGCGGGAGGATATGGTCGGGGTTGCTGCATCGATGTCGACAGGTCGGGGAAATGAGTACATCGGTTGTATCCGTGCATCTTTTAGTGCTTTTTCAAGTGCAGGCATGAAGTACGGAGCACCACCTAGCATCGCGTTGCAGACATGGCTGCAACTGCCTTCAATCGGCATATCGTAAATAAGCTCAACCAGCGCCTTGGCGCGCCGCGTGAGCTCTGCTGCTGTGGGCGCCGCGTCAAATGTATGCAGCGCTAGAAGTTCAATCAAATCCCCATCGTTCATGTCGATTACGCCAGCTGCGATTTGTTCTGGCGTTGCCGGGTAAGGGGTGAGATTTACAATCATTATTTATCCTAAATAGTGCGTCACAAAAAATGAAGGAAAAATTATAGGTGGCTAGCTAGAGTTATGGTGCAAAATGTTTCCGCAGATGATGCCGAAAAGCAATGGGAGCAAGTCACGGTACAATTCGGATTGAATTTATAATGAGTTGCAATTTTGGCAATTAGAAGTAATCAATGACAGATGAAAATATAAAGCCCATCAGCCGATATGTGCGTTTCTACCGATGGGTTGCAGGCTATTTCACAGGAGTATTCGATTCCACTTGCAGCAAACGGACAAGAATCCTTTCCGGTGCGAAGGCGCTGCTTAGCTTGGGTGTACTCGGACTGGTATTGCTGTGTCTGTACACCCTCATACTCATACCGTTCACGCCAAGTTTTTCCGAGCTACGCAAAACCAAGCTCGATCAACCGGCACAGCTTATTTCGTCCGATGGCAAGCTGATCGCGACGTATGCGCGTTTCAATCGTGAGTTGGTGGACCTAAACAAAATATCTCCGCATGTTGTCAAGGCGCTCATCGCCACGGAAGACCACCGTTTTTATGATCACCACGGCATTGATCTGTTGCGTACAGCCGCAGGTGCCGTGCGTACCCTGGTTGGCAAAACCGAAGGTGGGTCAACCATCACGCAGCAGCTTGCCCGCAATTTGTATCCGGAAGAAATCGGTCGCAAACGATCCGTAACCAGAAAAATCAAGGAAATCATTACTGCGCTAAAAATTGAGTATGTGTATTCCAAAAAAGAAATCCTGGAAAAATATCTCAACACAGTGCCGTTTTTGTATAACGCGTTTGGCATTGAAATGGCCGCACGTACTTACTTTGATAAATCATCTTCAAAGCTGAATATCCTCGAAAGCGCCACACTGATCGGCATGCTGAAAGGCAACAGTTACTACAACCCGATGCTGAACCCGGAGCGGGCGGTCGAGCGCCGCAATGTCGTGCTGGCTCAAATGGTTAAGCGCAATGTGTTGAGCAAGGAGAGTTACGACGCCTTGAAGAACAAAGAGATGCGCCTTAATTTCGAACGTCAGCCTGAAATACTTGGTCCTGCGCCACATTTTGCCGAACATGCTCGCAAATGGCTGATTGAATGGGCGGATCGCCATGACTACAATATTTATTCCGATGGACTGGTGGTTCACACCACGCTTGACTCACGCATGCAAGCCATGGCAAATCAAGCGGTCAAACGCCAAATGGACACGCTGCAGGCGATTGCAGATGTTGAGTGGGGGAAGCCTTCCGATCGATTGTTATCGAAGAGCGCTGGTTCGTATCTGTCTTTGCGTCGGGGGGTGCGTCCCTTCGGGTATTTTTGGAAAACAAAAACCGGCATAGTTGACGCGTTTATCAGCGAATCCAGCGCCTATCAACGTGCGATCGAGTCAGGCACCAAACCGCAGCAGGCGATTGCGCAGCTAAGAAAAGATACGGAATTTATGACCAAACTGCGTGAAGAAAAAACGCGTTTGCAATCGGGGTTTGTGGCGATGGATCCGACCACCGGTCAGGTAAAGGCATGGGTTGGCAGTCGTGGCTTTGAATCAGACCAGTATGATCATGTAGCGCGAGCGCAGCGCCAGCCCGGCTCGACCTTCAAGCCCTTTGTTTATGGCGCGGCGCTGGAGCAAGGTATGCTATCTAACAAGCGGTTTACCGACCGCGAGGTAGAGATTCCGATGAAAGATGGCACTGTTTGGCGCCCCAGTGATTTAAGTGCGCCAAGCGGGCGCGAGATGACTATGCGCGAAGGGCTGATCCATTCTAAGAACACCATCACGGCACAGATCATGCAGGAAGTCGGACCCAAGAAAACGGTGGATTTTGCGCGAAAAATGGGGGTAAACCAGAGCAAGCTAGAACCAGTGCCAGCATTGGCGCTTGGAACCAGCCCCGTGACCTTGCTGGAAATGGTTTCAGCCTATGGCACATTGGCCAATCGTGGTGAATATCGTAAGCCGGTTTTCATTACCCGCATTACCGACAAAAATGGCAAAGTGCTCGCTCAGTTTGAAAGCGAAGGCAGCCGCGTGTTGGCGGAAAAAACGGCGGATGAGTTGGCCGACATGTTGCGCGGCGTGGTCAATCAGGGCACGGGGACGGCAGTGAAAACGCAATTTGGCATTCGCGCCGATGTGGCAGGAAAAACGGGTACTACGCAAAACAATACCGACGGCTGGTTTATCCTGATGCATCCACGGCTAGTAGCGGGGGCTTGGGTTGGCTTCAGCGACGCTCGCGTGACGATGCGCAGTAGTTACTGGGGGCAGGGTGCGCACAACGCTTTGAACGTGGTGGGAGACTTTTTCCGGCAGATGATCCAGGCCAGATTCATTGATGGCAGTATTTCTTTCAACAAACCGCCAGAACCGCCTGCTCGCACATCCTTTTTCGAATCGATCGTGAATAAATTCACCAATTGGTTTGGAGGTGGAAAGACCGATGCGAAGTCTGCGCCAGCCACGCAGAAAAACCGTAACAAACAACGCACGCAGAAGTCGGACGATATGAGCCGAACGATCAAGGATGTGCGCGGGGAGGATAAAACCCTTAAAGAGGTCACGGGCGTCATCACCAAGCCTGACGCGGTCCGAGTACAACCACAAGGGGGAGCGGAGCGAATAAAGGCTAGCGCGAGCTCGGGGGGACTTGCTGCTGGAGCAGATGTGAGGCAGCAAGAGGATGTGCCAATCGAGCAGCAGGACGAGTAGTGACATAGCGGAGCCGCTTTTTAAACGTGCGGGTCAGGCTTCGGCTTTGACGCCAGCAACGCAGGTTTCCAGTGCTTTTGAGAGATGTTTGATGGCCTGTTCGCGGTTCAGGCCAGTGCGGTAACCGAGCATCCGTTCCGCCTTCTCCGTGCTGAAGTGCCAGTCATCGGCGAGGAAGGCGCTCCCGCTCCATTCTTCCTGCGGGATGGCAAGCACTTTTGCTGCCGGATTGGCTTGCACGACGATGAGTTGGGCTAGTTCTTCCCACGTCAGATAAAGCGTGCCGAGGTTAAACATCTCGCCTTTTGGTTTGAGCTTGAATATCGCCAGCACGCCGGTGACAAAGTCGTCCAGTTGCAAAAAGCTGCCGCCGCAAGCAGCCGGCACTTCGATCACGCCTTTGTCGAGCGCATCCTTCACCATGCCGCGCAGATTACGGCCACCAATCACATCGCCGTAGGCGTACCAGACCATCACATTATTGGCTGTCAGTCCGTGCTGTTCTGCGTATATTTTGCTGAGTTCCTCGGTCGCCAGCTTGGCCAGCGCATAGATCGGATTGCGCGCCTTTTCGACATGGTGCGGATGGGTTTCATCCACAACTTCAGTTAGCGGTTTGCCATAGGACACGGCGGTGGTAGTGTTGATCACGTGCTGCACGCCATATTCAACCGCAGCGTCGAGCAGATGTTGGTAGCCTTTTACATCGATGTCGAGCAGGTCACTCAAATTCTCTGAAAAACTCCACGCAAGGTGTAGGATCGCATCCATTCCCTGAACCGCTTGACGAACCAGATCCTTGTCAGCGATGTCGCCGACGAGAGTTTCCACGCTTGGCCCCACGAGCTTTTTCAACGCTTCCGCATCCTTGTCCAGCACACGGACTGCATGTCCTTGTTGCGCCAAAGCTTTGACCACATGCGCGCCCATGTTGCCGCAGCCGCCGGTGACGAGAATTTTCATTTTTATTCCGAGTGGGTTAAATAAGTGGTGTGATGATAAATAATTTTCGTCAATAACGAAACAGAGGCGTGACGCGCGGTACTTGCTTGGCGTGAAAAAAAGACAGTATGATGGCAAGATAGGCTAGGAATATGAAATTAAGGCAATTAGCCTCGTACTATAATTTTATGCGCAACATCGTGACTTGTCGCCAGTGTATGGGTGAGCATTATCCAGATCACGATTTGGATTTTAAATGTAATCAATCAGGCAGGATATAAGATGACATTCAGATTTAAGGCAGGCATGAAGTACGAGGGGGAAACCTGGTTTGGCGGCTGTGGCTACGTTCACAGAAACATTGTCACCGTCATTAAGAGGACAAAAAACTATATTACCTACCAAGAGAAATTCGGACGGGTAGTAAGAGTAAAAAACCAGTACCACATTAAGTGTGAGTTTTTTTCCAACAGCTTCGAGTGTTTCTATGCCGATTCAGTTGAGCCAAGTTGTGAACTGCCCAAGCTAAGCCAACAAACAGCTATTCTGGAAGATCGTTTGCAAGCTTAATTAGGTTCTGGCGGCGTGCTGAAACCATGCCGACCGCTATCCATCAACACTTTCACCGAAAGAGTGCTGCGCCACTGGCTGCTGGCGTTGTTGCCTGGCGCGGTAGGTCAGTGAAAAGTGTAATATCTGCTAGTCGGTACTTTTTTTGATTTTATCTTTATGATTTTGGAAATGCGATCATTTTGACTGAGGCAGTTGTCCCTATCAGAACGCCCAAAATCGGTCGACGAAGATATCCCCTTGATTGCTTCTTGATTTTTTAAAACCAAGCCATTTAGTTCATCGACAGTCATCTTGCTTAGTTCGGCATCATCATGGCTGCCGCATACAGATCCAGTACTTGATCCAGGTGCTGTGGTACATGCGGACATAATTACTGAAAGCCCTAGCAGGGTAAGCAGTTTTTTCATTTCTTCCCAAAAATAAAAGGTGGTACCGCAATAGTGCCATGTTTATGTCGTGTTTGGGACACCCGGCGGGCACACCAAACCACTTATTCAAAAATGCTGCGAGACTATTCAGTAGGTTCCGCTTAACGCGGTTTTTGTTAAACATCAAAGCCTAAAATTGCGGTAGTACTACTCTGACTAAAATGATAAGGAAAGGGGTTTAAAAACCTTGTCATAGATGGTCAGTTCGATCTGCGGTTCTCAACCAAATGTAGGAACAGTCATCTGCAAGGGCGGCTGGAGTGTAGGAGGCATTGAATGACGATTTCAGAGTCTGTTCCTGCTGGGGCTGCACCAGATAGATGGATGCCGCGATTCGTTGCCGGAGCAATGGTATTTCTCGGCGCTTTCCTGTCTTTCAGCATGGAGCCTATTGTTGGTCGTATGGTTACCCCGTTCTTTGGTGGCGCAGCGCATGTGTGGACCGTTACTTTGATGATTTTCCAGGCGCTGCTGCTGGCTGGATACCTGTACGCACATCTTGTGGCGCGCCGCATCGGTGCTTGGCATCTCTTGATATTGCTACTGCCGCTGCTTCAGTGGCCACTTGGCTTTACTTCCGAAGTGGCGCCGAGTGCACCGATAACCGTTTTGGTTGGGGCGCTATTGGCACACATTTCGCTGCCTTTTGTTGTTTTGAGCACGACCGTTGTAGTGGCGCAAAGCTGGTGGTACGGTGCATCCAGTAATCCTTCCCGTACTGCGCCGTTTTTTCTATATGGCATATCGAATATCGGGGCGATGATGGCACTATTCGCCTATCCGTTTCTAGTGGAACCTGTTTTCGGGGTGACCCTGCAGCGCTGGTTCTGGAGTATCGGTTATTTGTTCTATGCCGTTATTACGGTATGGACTTGGTATTTGCTGCAACCTAGGAACATGGCCAGCAATTCAAGCGAAGATACCGTTGCGCGCCCATCTAGGAGGGTCGTTTTGCGCTGGCTGGCATTGAGTGCTGCGCCATCGGCATTACTGCTCGCCGTGACTAATGTGATTGCAATGGAGGTCGGTTCATTTCCAATGGTCTGGGTATTTCCACTGGCACTGTACTTAGCGAGTTTTATTGTGGCCTTCCGCGACCGGCAAGGCGCCATTGTTCGCTGTTTTGACTTCTGGTTGGCCGAAATCGCGCTGTTTGCACTATTGGCCGCGTATGCGCCACCGATTGCTGTATGGCTGCTTCCTTTGATTCTTTGTCTGTTCTATGCGTTGTGTGTCATTGCGAATGGGCTGCTATATCGTTTGCGACCGCACCCCAGTCAATTGACCGGCTTCTACCTGACGATTGCCGTTGGCGGCTGGATAGGTGGCGTTCTTGTAAGCTTGCTGGCACCGCTAGTTCTGTCTGGTCTTGAAGAATACCCGCTGGCGGTGCTGGCGGTCATAATCGCCAGTTGGCCAGCAGGGTGGCTGACATGGTGGCAAGTTACCACCCTCCTCAAAGGTGGGCTAAGGCTGGCCTTGTTGATGGTCGGCGCGGCTTTGTTTGGCATATGTTTCTGGTACGGATCAGAAGGCTATTCCGTACGCAATTTTTATGGCGTTTACAGAATCATCGATCGACCAGAGAGTGAGGGCGTGCCGTCATATCGGAGGTTGATGCATGGCAAAACATTACATGGCGTGCAGTACCTTAACCCGGATCGTCGCCATGAGCCATTAAGTTACTACTACACTGGGGGCGCACTGGAACAAGCGATGTCGTTGCGAAGCCGCAATGGAAGGGTAGCAATGGTGGGGTTGGGCGTCGGAGATGCCATGGCTTGGTTTGGCGCTGGCGAAGATGTGTCGATCTTCGAAATTGACCCCGATATGGAAGGGTTGACCCGCAACTGGTTTTCATACCTAAAAGACACGCCAGCGCAAGTCAGGGTCCTTGTTGGCGATGCGCGCCTTAATCTGGAGCAAGAGGCGCATGCCGCGCACGTTCCGTATGATGCTGTGCTCGTCGATGCCTTTTCTGGCGACGGCATTCCCACACATCTATTGACGCTGGAAGCATTGGACGTATATTTGTCACGACTGACAGAGGATGGCGTAATTGTGTTCCACGTGTCGAATCGCTATTACGATTTACGACCGGTCATCAAGGCGGCGGCGCACGCGCGAGGTTTGGCGGCGGTAGCAACTACGGGGCCTGGAAAGACTATTTGCAATCTATGTAACGATGTTTTGGCAGTCGCACTGGCGCGCCGTCCAGATCGCCTTGCCCCGCTGCTAGCGGATGAAAGATGGTCAGTGCTGGGTACTGGCGATGGCCTCGTAGAGTTGAGCGCGTGGACTGACGACTATGTGAATATACTGGCTCCGTTGTCAGCAAAATGGACTCAACAAGTACAGCGCTAAATATCTTGCCACTTGCGTTTCAGGAAGTTACCGGACTCCCGATGGGTAACGGTTACCTTCAGTCTATGGGGTAGGTTCATCAGTAGAGTTGCCAAACGCCTGCTAACAATGATGCTTCTGGCAACAAAAAACCCAACCGAAATCGGTTGGGTTTTGAGTTATTGGTGGAGGCGGCGGGTTTCGAACCCGCGTCCAGAAGCACTCTACAGACAGTTCTACATACTTAGTGCTGTCATTTGATTTAACCCGGATGTCGCGGACGCACACGCTACACACAGGCGGTTCACCTTTGATTTAACTTCAGGACAGATGACGAGGCCTGAAGCGATTCCCTGTATATGACTCCACTGCTGTTGCCAGCCCGCCCCAAGGAAGAAACGGTGTGGAGTGAGCCGGTATTAAGCGGCTACAGCGTAAACGTTATCGTTTGCGTTTAGTTTTTTTCTGGGTGTATTTACGAGGTAACCAGGCCTCGGTATGCCCTGCTCTGCTTTGCAACCCCTGTCGAATCCAAGTCGCCCCCGGTGTTGTGCATATATGACCGCAACTTGTCTGAATAGTTCCGTCACACAATTAGTATTCTATCAGGTCATGCCCAAAACTTCGATTATCATTGTGCGGTTTTTCTGAAAGAGGGGTATTAATCACGATACTCCCTTTGTTTAGGATGGGTTTGCGATGGATGTCGCATTTTTAGCCTTAGGCATTAGCATGGCAAAGAAATTGCTTAACATACCTGTAACAAAGGCAATGGCGGATTGCTGTCAATTTGAGGCTGCGCACTGCAAAATTAAAATAGGTTTGCTATACTTGACCAAAATATTCAACTAATAAGGTTATTCGGGCTGTATACGAAAACTTTTGGACTGGAGTTAGCAATGAAATTGACGACAAAAGGCCGTTTTGCGGTGACAGCAATGATAGATTTGGCGATGCTTCAGGGTAAGGGGCGGCCTGTTACCTTATCCGGCATCAGTGAGCGGCAGCAAATTTCTCTGTCGTATTTAGAACAATTGTTTGGCAAGATGCGACGTCATGAGCTTGTTTCGTCGGTGCGTGGCCCTGGCGGTGGTTATCGCTTGGCGCGCAAGGCGTCAGATGTGACGGTGGCGGATATCATTTTTGCCGTAAATGAGCCGATGGATACGACCATGTGTGGTGGTATTGGCAACTGTCGACTAAAAAGTAGCGACGATGATGGTAGAAAACGCTGTATCGGACATGACTTGTGGTCTTCATTAAACGCTAAAATTATTGATTATCTGGATTCTGTCACCTTGCAAGATTTGATTGATCAGCAAGAACAGCAATCGCATGAGCAGATTGTGAAAGTGTTGCCACAAGCTGTGGCTGCCTGAAAAGAACGGAAAAATTATGAATCCACTGACAAAATTGAACACCGAGCAAGACTTGATGGATGCCATCAAGGCGCCTCATTTTCCAATTTACATGGACTATTCCGCTACAACGCCAGTCGATCCACGCGTGGCGGATAAGATGATTCCGTATTTGCGTCAGCAGTTCGGTAATCCGGCATCGCGCAGTCATATGTATGGATGGGATGCGGAAAAGGCTGTTGAAGAGGCGCGTGGCCATGTGGCCGCGCTGGTGAATGCTGACCCGCGTGAAATCATATGGACATCCGGTGCGACAGAGAGCAACAATCTCGCGCTAAAAGGTGCTGCACATTTTTACAAGAGCAAAGGCAAACACATCATTACGGTCAAAACCGAGCACAAAGCAGTGCTGGATACAGTGCGCGAACTGGAGCGTCAGGGGTTTGAGGCTACTTATCTTGAGCCGCAGCCGAATGGGCTGATCACGATCCAGCAGTTGGAAGAGGCAATCCGTCCGGATACGATATTGGTATCGGTGATGTTGGTTAATAATGAAATCGGCGTCATCCAGCCGATCGACGAAATAGGTGAGTTATGCCGTAAGAAAGGCATTATTTTTCATTGTGACGCAGCACAGGCGACGGGCAAGGTTGACATCGACCTGAAAAAAACCAAAGTAGACCTGATGACGTTTACTGCACATAAAACGTATGGCCCTAAAGGGGTGGGTGCGTTGTATGTATGTCGTCGGCCGCGAGTACGTATTGAGGCGCAGATGCACGGTGGTGGACATGAGCGTGGATTGCGTTCCGGAACTTTGCCGACACACCAGATCGTTGGCATGGGCGAAGCATTCCGCTTGGCTAAGGAAGAAATGGCAACTGAGATTCCGCGCATCAAGGCTTTGCGTGACCGTCTGGCCAAAGGTTTGATGGAGATCGAGGAGATTTACGTTAATGGCGACATGGAACATCGTGTACCGCACAATCTGAATATCAGCTTTAATTATGTCGAGGGTGAATCCTTGATCATGGCAATCAAGGGTTTGGCTGTTTCGTCTGGTTCCGCTTGTACATCGGCCAGCTTGGAACCTTCTTTCGTATTGCGTGCCCTGGGGCGCAGCGATGAACTTGCACACAGCTCAATTCGTTTTACCATCGGCCGTTTCACTACCGAGGAAGAGGTTGATTTTACGATCAACCTGATCAAGGAGAAAGTGGCGAAGCTGCGCGAAATGTCGCCATTGTGGGATATGCATAAAGATGGCATCGATATGAGCAAAATTCAGTGGGCTGCCCACTGATCTCAATTCTGAGTCGCAAACGATCGGGAATTGAAATAACATAATAGGAGTACAGAATGTCTTATTCAAAACAAGTATTAGAACATTACGAGAACCCACGCAACGTTGGTGTTTTCGAAAAAGGTGATGACACCGTTGGCACCGGGATGGTGGGTGCGCCAGCTTGTGGCGACGTGATGAAGCTACAGATCAAAGTTAACGCGAATGGGCTGATTGAAGATGCCAAATTTAAGACATACGGCTGCGGTTCTGCGATTGCATCTAGTTCACTGGTAACCGAATGGGTGAAGGGCAAGACGCTGGATCAGGCGCTGGCGATCAAAAACACTGATATTGCGGAAGAGCTCGCTTTGCCGCCAGTAAAAATCCACTGTTCTATTTTGGCAGAAGATGCGATCAAGGCGGCGGTTCAGGATTACAAGTCCCGTCATGTCGCAGATAAGACGGCTTGAATTTATGGAGACTGTAATGGCCATCACATTGACTGAAAAGGCAGCAAAGCATGTCAGCCGCTATATCGAGCGGCGCGGCAAGGGTATTGGCTTGCGTTTCGGTGTGCGCACTACCGGTTGTTCTGGCCTGGCATACAAGCTGGAATACGTAGACGAGGTGGATGCAAACGATCAAGTATTTGAATCGCATGGCGTTAAGCTTTTTGTTGATCCAAAGAGCTTGCCGTACATCGATGGCACCGAACTTGACTATGGGCGCGAGGGTTTGAATGAAGGTTTTAAATTCTACAATCCTAATGTGAAGGACGCCTGCGGTTGCGGTGACAGCTTCAAGGTCTGACGCATCTGCTGGATGATCCATGCAAAACCATTTCGACTTGTTTCAGTTGTCGCAGCAGTTTGCGATTGATAGCGCAGCGCTGGATGCGGCATACCGCGAGGTGCAAGGACGAGTTCATCCGGATCGCTTCGTTAATGCAGCGGATGCGGAAAAACGCGTGGCGATGCAATGGTCGACCCGCGCCAATGAGGCCTACCAGACCTTGAAAAATCCGCTAAAGCGCGCTGCGTATCTGTGCGAGTTGAATGGCACTGACCTGAATGCACAAACCAATACGGCGATGCCGACTGCATTTTTGATGCAGCAGATGGAGTGGCGCGAAGCGCTGCAAGATGCGCGTGCTGAAAAGAACATTGCGTCTCTGGAGGCGCTTGACACAGATTTGCGCCGTGTCCGCAATGAGCAAATGCAATTGCTTGAGGGATTGCTTAATTCGCAGGATTTTGAACATGCCACGCAAGGCGTGCGGCAGTGGATGTTTCTTGAAAAATTTGGTGAAGAATTAAGCGCCGCTTTTGACGCGCTAGAGAATTAAATAGAAAATAAAAATGGCTCTACTTCAAATCGCCGAACCCGGCATGTCCACCTTACCGCACCAGCGCAAGCTGGCGGTTGGCATCGATCTTGGCACCACCAATTCGTTGGTCGCGACTGTGCGCAACAGCATTCCAGAGGTATTAAATGACGAAGAGGGCAGGCCTTTGCTACCGTCTGTCGTGCGTTATTTTCCCGATGGATTTGCAAAAATAGGCTATGAAGCACAGGCGGCTCAAACTACTGACCCAAAAAATACAATCGTTTCAGTCAAACGTTTCATGGGACGCGGCTTGAAGGATATTCCCTATCTGGAAAATATGCCTTATATCTTTCAGGACGCGCCAGGCATGGTGCAACTGAAAACGGCTGCCGGAGTAAAAAGCCCTGTTGAAGTGTCGGCTGAAATTCTTGCCACCTTGCGTCAACGTGCCGAAGATGCGCTCGGCGATGAACTGGTTGGCGCGGTAATTACTGTGCCGGCCTATTTTGATGATGCACAGCGGCAGGCGACCAAGGATGCCGCCAAACTGGCTGGCCTTAATGTATTACGACTGTTGAGTGAACCGACCGCCGCCGCGATTGCGTATGGTTTGGACAACGCGTCTGAAGGCATTTATGCGGTGTACGATTTGGGTGGTGGCACTTTCGATATCTCGATACTGAAGCTGACTAAGGGGGTATTCGAGGTGCTGTCTACCGGCGGCGACTCTGCGCTAGGCGGTGACGACTTCGACCATCGCCTGTTTTGTTGGATCGTAGAGCAAGCCAAGCTCCCTCCGTTATCGAGCAAAGATACAAGCACGCTGATGGTTAAAGCGCGTGCTGCGAAGGAGTTGCTGTCGACCAATGCACGCGCCCACATCAACGCCACGCTGCTATCAGGCGAAGAGGTGAGCCTAACGATTACAGCAGACGATTTTTCATCCATGACGCACCATCTGGTGTGCCGAACGACCAACCTGATCAAGAAGGCGCTGCGCGACGCAGCGCTGGCGGTAGAGGAAGTCAAAGGCGTGGTGCTGGTTGGCGGCGCAACACGTATGCCGCATGTGCGAAAGGCTGTGCGTGAATTTTTTCACCTGACACCGCACGCTAACATTGACCCGGACAAGGTTGTAGCGCTTGGCGCTGCGATGCAGGCAAATTTGCTGGCAGGTAATCGTGCTGCGGGTGATGACTGGCTACTGCTTGATGTGATCCCGCTCTCACTCGGAATAGAAACAATGGGCGGGTTGGTCGAAAAAATTGTCCCGCGCAATTCGACGATACCGTGCGCGCGCGCGCAGGAATTTACGACTTTCAAGGATGGTCAGACTGCGCTCGCTGTGCATGTATTGCAGGGTGAACGTGAGTTGGTCAGCGATTGTCGTTCCCTGGCTCGTTTTGAGCTGAGAGGCATTCCTCCAATGGTTGCTGGCGCTGCACGCATTCGTATCACATACCAGGTTGATGCTGACGGCTTGTTGTCGGTGGCAGCGCGTGAGATGCTTTCAGGAGTAGAGGCGTCAATTGTCGTCAAACCGTCTTATGGCCTAACCGATGATGAAGTGGCTCGCATGTTGCAGGATTCGACGCAGTCGGCTGATTACGATATGCAGCAACGTGCATTGCGCGAAGAACAGGTCGAGGCGGAACGGACAATTCTGGCAACAGAATCTGCGCTGGATGCTGACGGTAGCCTGCTTTCGGAAGCTGAACACGCTGCGATTATCGCTTTGTTGCAAACCTTGCGCCAGCAATTGCAGGGCGCAGATCGTCATGCAATCAAGCTGGCAGTAGATGCGCTGGCACAAGGCACCGAAGATTTTGCTGCACGTCGTATGGATCGTAGTGTCAAAAATGTACTGACTGGCAAGACGCTGGATGAGTTTACATAATAAAATTTCAGGTCATAGGAATTCTGGATAAGTAGTATTTTTGCACGGCAAAAATTGCGCTGAATTTCAGATTTCCTGATCCCAAAAAATACCAGGCACGCCTCGGAAGCAAACCAGTTATAAAGGAAACCAGATGCCCCATATCGTCGTTCTTCCACACGCAGTACTTTGTCCGGATGGCGCCGTGATTGAATCATCGCCGGGTCAAACGCTGTGTGACACATTGCTTGAAAACCACATTGCAATTGAGCACGCATGCGAAAAATCATGTGCTTGCACTACCTGCCATATTGTTGTGCGAGAAGGTTTTGATTCGCTGAGCGAAGCCAACGAAAAAGAAGAGGACTTGCTCGATAAGGCATGGGGGCTGGAACCGAATTCGCGGCTGTCTTGTCAGGTCACTCTGGGAGCAGAGGACCTGGTGATAGAGATTCCCAAATACACCATTAACCAGGTCAGTGAGAGTAAATAATGAAATGGACCGATAGCTTGCGCATTGCCGAGGCGCTTTGCGATAAATTTCCTGATATCGACCCGTTGACAGTGCGTTTTACCGATCTGCACCAGTGGGTGTGCGAACTTGATGGGTTCGACGATGAACCCGATCGCTCAGGCGAAAAAATTCTTGAAGCGATCCTGATGGCTTGGATAGACGAAGCGCAATAATAGTGGCGTTGCTGCTTATCAACGCTGGCGCTGCTTCATGATTTTCTGCTGTTCACGCTGCCAATCGCGATCTTTCTCTGATTCACGCTTGTCATATTGTTTTTTGCCTTTTGCCAGCCCGACTTCGCATTTGATGCGCCCGTTTTTAAAGTGCAGGTTGAGTGGCACAAGCGTATAGCCCGCACGTTCAACCTTGGCGACCAGCTTGCTGATTTCCCCCGCGTTTAGCAGCAATTTTCGGGTGCGCAAAGGCTCCGGGAGTATATGTGTCGAGGCAGTCGGAAGTGGACTGATATGCGCACCAAAGAGGAAGATTTCGTTATTGTTTACAATGACGTAGGCTTCTTTCAACTGGATGCGTCCAGCGCGTATTGATTTGACTTCCCATCCTTCCAGCATCAGTCCGGCTTCGAAGCGATCCTCGATAAAGTAGTCATGGAATGCTTTTTTGTTGTCGACAATGGTCATTGAGTGGGAAAATAGACGAACAGTGAAAGTACGAAGACAAGATTCTATCAAATGGTTGGTGTTCAATGGCATTCATAAATAAATCAGCATTACTAGGATACAGCGCGGAACAGATGTACGCACTGGTGGAACGGGTGGAAGATTACCCTAAATTTTTACAGTGGTGCAGCGATGTCGATGTGCAACGTAATGCAGACAGCTGCGGGATGCTTGCTACCTTGACTATGAACTTTCACGGGTTTCGGCAGAGTTTTACTACTAGAAACACCAATATTCAGGGACAATCGATCACGATGGCACTGGTGAGCGGCCCGTTTAAAACGTTAGATGGTGGGTGGACATTTACCGGATTGCAAGCGGGGTGTTGCAAAGTGGATCTCAAGTTACATTACGATTTTTCAGGTCATATGCTTGAGGCGCTTATCAGTCCAGTATTTGAAGCTGTTGCCATCAGCATGGTTGATTCTTTTTGCAAACGTGCCGAAGAAGTCTATGGCTGACATGATTCATGTGCAGATCTGTTATGCACGTCCTGACCAGCAGATTTTGCGCGACTTTGTCGTTGCTGCTGATGCCAGCTTGCAGCAAGCTATAGAACAGAGTGGATTTCTCCAGGAATTTCCTGAAATTGATTTGGCTATCAATTGCGTTGGTATCTTTGGGAAAATTAAGGCGCTGGCGGCAAGCCTACATGAGGCTGACCGTATTGAGATTTACGGGCCTTTAATTGCAGATCCGAAAGAAGCACGACGCAGGCGTGCAGATAAAAAATAGTCACGCCACATGCAAGCTGCGTGCAGCCTCGCGGAAGTCGGCTTCAGAAATGCCACTCATCTTTAGTTCTTTTGCCTCATCAATTTGCGTGAAATTGCGCTGGATAGAGCGCAGATAAAGCGGGTCGTAATGATCAGTTAGTAATTCGTCAACCAGTCTTTCCATCTGGCCAGACAGCGCCAAACTGTGCCAGTGCGCGATTTTTATGCGGCCATGCAGTTGCAATAGGCAATCCAGCCGCTCATTTAGGAATGCCGGATCGTGCACGAAGTGCGCATAGTCTTCCATCAACAAACAAACGCGGTTCTGGTGTGATAACTCAAGTGAAATGCAGGGCGAGTTGCGCATGTTGTGCATCAATACTTCCGGCACGCGCAGATTGCCTACTTTTTTGCTTTCTGATTCCACAAAGACGACGCGGGTTTTATCGAATCGGCGCAAGATTTCCCAGAGGCGGCTCTCAAACGCTTTTTGCGACGGTTGGGGTTCTGTCGGTAAATTACCCAGTACTGAGCCGCGATGTGCTGCAATCTTTTCCAGATCAAGCACTTGCGCACCTTCAGTGGCTAGCACTTGCAATAACCTACTTTTACCACTGCCGGTGGTGCCACAAATTACATTGAACAGGAAGGGCTGCGGCAAGTCGCTCAAGGCAGCATTGACATGAGTACGGTATGTTTTGTAGCCGCCGTCAAGCTGCACGGCGTGCCAGCCTATCTTTATTAGGATATGGGTCATGGCGCCACTACGATTGCCGCCGCGCCAGCAATAAATCAAGGGTTTCCAGTTGCGTGGTTTGTCGAGAAAATGAGTTTCAAGATGTATGGCAATATTTTTCGCTACAAGCGCTGCGCCAATTTTCTTCGCTTCAAACTGGTTAACCTGTTTATAGATGGTGCCAACCCGAGCGCGCTGCTCATCATCAAGCACTGGACAATTGATTGCGCCTGGAATGTGGTCTTCCGCAAATTCAGAAGGGCTGCGTACATCAATGATGGTGTCGAATTGATCGAGTCGTGTAAAAAAATCGTTGGCTGACAGCTGCGTTACAGAATTCATGGTTTATTTCAAAAGTGGTTTTATGTGCGGCCAGACATTGTTCAGAATAAGGGCTTGTGCATCTGCCGTCGGATGGAGGCCATCCGTTTGGAATAGATGCGGCTTATCGCCAAATCCGTCTACCAGCGAGGGTACGAGCGCTGAATTGGTTGACTTTGCGAGCTTGGTATAAATCGCAGCAAACTTGGAGTTATATTCGCGCCCATAGTTGGGCGGAAGCGGCACGCCGACCAATAACACTTTAGCTTTAGCTTTTTTTGCCACTAAAATCATTGCGCTGAGGTTGGATTCAGCCGCAGTCAGCGGCAAGCCGCGCAAACCGTCATTGGCGCCTAACTCGATCACGACCACGGAAGGGTGTTGACGTTGCAATAGTGCGGGCAACCGATTTTTGCCGCCGCTAGTGGTGTCACCGCTGATGCTGGCATTGACAATTTTTGCGTTGATATTGTCGGTCTTGATCTTGTTTTCAAGCAGGACAACCCAGCCTGTGCCGCGTTGCAAGCCATATTCTGCTGACAGGCTATCGCCGAGCACGAGCACCGTATTTGAGGCAGAATGGGCGCATGACGCCATTAGCAACAACACAGCAAATATGGCGAATAACAGGAAATGCATCTCCCATGTCACCCGGTCCGATTTTTTGCGATAAATCTGCATGCCCATATCTGCCCAGTCTGCTCCAGCCATAGAAGCGATTAATCTTGCCAAGCGCGTAGTCGACGCCGCTGGCGAATTAACTATTTTGCACCATGTTAATTTTACCGTGCTAACCGGAGAAACGCTTGCTATTGTGGGTTCGTCTGGTTCTGGTAAAACTACTTTGCTTGGTCTGCTGGCCGGCTTGGATACGCCTTCCGAGGGTACAGTTTTGCTTGATGGGGTAGATATATTCTCGTTGGATGAGGATGGCCGTGCCGTGTTGCGCATGAATAAGTTGGGATTTGTGTTTCAATCTTTCCAGTTGCTGGCTCACCTGAATGCACTGGAAAATGTGATGTTGCCACTAGAATTGGCGCGTGATCCTGATGCAAGGGAAAAAGCTACCGTTATGCTGGGGCGAGTTGGTCTATCTGCGCGCTTGAAGCATTATCCCAAATATTTATCGGGTGGAGAACAGCAGCGCGTTGCGTTGGCACGTGCATTTGTTACTGAGCCGCCATTGCTATTTGCCGATGAACCGACGGGCAGTCTTGATGCTGTGACTGGGGAAGCAGTGATTCAATTGATGTTTGAACTCAATCAGGAGCGAGGCTCAACCCTGATACTCGTGACGCATGATCCACTCATTGCTGCAAGATGTCAGCGCAGGATTACGATTGAGGCTGGAAGGGTAGTTTAACCCACCAGGATTTCAGGCGGGATAAGCTTCGTTCGGCGCGCTAGGTGTTGTCGGCGATACAGGTGTTGGCGTAACAGGCGGGCGAACGGTTGGTTGGACAGATTTTTCCAATTCAAGCTTTGGCGTCAATTTGATTGAGCGGGCTATTTTTGGATTTTTTTCAGATTTTGCAGGTGGATTCACAACCAATTTTTTGGAGTTAGCACTATCGGCAAGTTCTTTTTTTTGTATTTCTGATAGCTGCTGATATTGTTGCCACTGTGCAAATATTTCGGCTGCATCCAGTTTTTTTGCTTGTTCGTAATTGGAGCGTGCAACTCTACGTTGTTCTGGTGTCAGTTTGACCCAATCACGAATCCGATCTTGTACGCGCTGCTTCTCAGGCGGGTCCATTTTTGCGATTTGGTCGCCGATTTCCAGCCATTTATGCTTCCGCACCGTGTGAATTTGGTCCCATTCAGCAGCAAGGGGCGCCAAGGCTTCTTTTTGCGCAGAGCTTAGATCTACCCAACGAGGTTTGGTAGCAGATTTTTTGACTGATTTGGACGCATTACTGCTGGCGCTGTTTGCTGCAGTTTTTTGTGGCGCTTCCGTTGCTGGCGTAGAAAAAAAGCCCAACATGCCAATCCCGACGGCAACCACTGCTGTCAGAACGACAAAAGCCGCCAGCCAGATGCGATGGTTGGCGATTCGGGAGGTACGCATAACGCTTAACTCCCCCGCTTTTGCAGGTAGGCCTTGAAGCCCTGATCAAGGTAGGCATGAGGCGGTAGCTCATCGGACAGGACAGCGATATCCATATCTGCGACTTCCTTTATTTTGTTCTGTTCTTCAACGTGGTAAATACCCACTAGACCCGAGATAAGAACGGCCATCGTTATTACAGCGCCGAGGCGACTTAGCCAGAAATAGGCAGGGTCGTTGAAAAATTGACCAATATGACCAGCAACAGCACTCTGGCTGACAAGCCGTTTTAGTGGTGAGCTGCTTTTTTTGCGTGATAAAGCAATTTTGCGCGATGAAGCCAGACCTTCCGTTATATTTTCAGGAAGATTTTCTGTTTTTTCATTTAGTGCATGACGCACTTTATAGGCAAAATCAAGTTCTTTGGTATTCATAACTCTACTCCTTTGGCTTTGAGCGCTTGGGCTAGGGTTTGTGTTGCACGATGGCAGTGCGTTTTCACGCTGCCGTCGGTACAACCCATCGCTGCAGCTGTTTCGGCCACATCCATATCATGCCAGTAACGCATGAGGAAGGCTTCGCGTTGACGTGCCGGGAGTTTTTGTACTTCTTCATCTATGATAGCTAGGACTTGCGAGCGTTCCAGCGTGTCGGCGCCTGACTCTGTCGCTTGGGTTCCTGTTTCCGGTGCGTAAGTTTCCAGTAGGTCAAAATCTTCTTGGTCGTCATTGGGGTGACCAATGCTGGAAAATAGGCTAACCCAGGTGTTGCGGAGTTTTTCACGGCGGAAATAATCGTTGACCGTGTTTTGCAGAATACGCTGAAAAAGCGGTGGCAGTTCTGCTGGAGTTCGATCTCCATACCTCTCGGACAGCTTGATCATCGCGTCTTGGACGATATCAAGTGCTGCCTCATCCTTGCGGACAGCGTACACGGCCTGTTTAAAGGCGCGACGCTCTACACTTTTGAGGAAATCGGAAAGTTCTTTATCTGTTGCCATTCGGTGCGGCGGATTGTTTCATACCGCCAAATTGCATGCATGCTGGCGGTTTCTTCATGCTTACTCTCAAGGTGAGCGCATGCTAACAAATAATGGCTTGCTTGTGCATTATTGTTGCGCAAAACCCTTTGCTTTCAGTGTTATACCAGATTTTAGCTTTACCAAAATCCTGCAACGCATTAACATACACAATTCTTCGCCATCCGCGATCATATTGTCTAGTTGCCTGCAGCTCAAAATGTTGCTCGTACTTGGCTCGCTTTATATTTGAAGCTGTTTGTTCTAACCCGTGCCATAAGCGCGAGAAGTTGACATTGGTGCTACAGAAGCTCGGGCCGCATCTCTTGTATTTGGCGATATTTTGCATCACATCTACGGGTGTGTGAACAGATGTCGAGAATGCACGGCAAAGAAAAGCCTTTAATCTGTCCTCCCGATACAATTTCGCCAGGAGAGAGCATCCGATCAATTTCCAATGGACCTTGAAAGGACTGGGTGTATGAGTTTAGAAATGACTGGCGCAGAGATACTAGTGCGCTGTTTGGCTGACGAGGGTGTCGAGCATGTGTTTGGCTACCCGGGCGGAGCAGTACTTTATATCTACGATGCGATCTACAAGCAGGATAAGTTTAAGCATATTCTGGTAAGGCATGAGCAAGCTGCAATTCATGCAGCTGACGCGTACTCGCGCTGCTCAGGAAAAGTCGGCGTTGCTGTCGTTACTTCTGGGCCTGGCGTAACCAATGCGGTGACCGGCCTTGCCACAGCGTATATGGATTCCATTCCAATGGTGGTGATCTCCGGCCAAGTGCCGAGCCACGCTATTGGGCAAGATGCATTTCAGGAATGCGATGCCGTCGGCATTACACGTCCATGCGTCAAACATAATTTTCTCGTCAAGGATGTCAGGGATCTTGCACTGACGGTCAAGAAGGCATTTTATATTGCCTCGACCGGACGACCAGGGCCAGTTCTGATCGACATTCCCAAAGACATTAGCATGCATCCATGCATCTACGACTATCCCAAAGAGATTGAGATGCGTTCGTACAAGCCTATCGAGAAGGGGCATACGGGGCAGATCCGCAAGGCAGTGCAAATGCTCTTGCAGGCAGAGCGGCCGATGATTTATGCGGGGGGTGGCGTAATTCTGTCCGATGCATCTGAAGAATTGAATACTCTGGTTGACCGTTTGGGTTTTCCTTGCACCAATACCTTGATGGGGCTGGGCGGATATCGGGCATCGAGCGACAAATATGTCGGCATGCTGGGTATGCATGGCACGTATGAAGCCAATATGGCGATGCAGCATTGTGATGTGCTGGTTGCTGTCGGTGCGCGCTTCGATGACCGCGTGATTGGGAACCCTGCGCATTTTGCTTCGCATCCGCGCAAAATTATTCATATTGATATTGATCCATCTTCGATTTCTAAGCGCGTCAAAGTTGAAGTGCCTATTGTTGGCAATGTCAAAGAAGTTTTGCAAGAATTCCATGCACAGCTTGATGCAGCCAAAGTCAAACCAAATGCGATTGCGTTGGCCTCCTGGTGGAAGCAGATTAATGAGTGGCGCCAGTTGGAATGTCTGAACTATACTAAGTCGGATACGGTGATCAAGCCGCAATATGTTGTTGAAAAGCTGTGGGAAGTCACCAAGGGCGATGCTTTCATTACCTCCGACGTCGGACAGCATCAGATGTGGGCAGCCCAGTACTATCCATTCGACAAACCACGCCGCTGGCTCAATTCCGGCGGTCTTGGCACGATGGGTGTCGGTTTGCCGTATGCAATGGGTGTGCAGATGGCGTATCCAGATGCGACGATTGCATGCATCACGGGCGAAGGCTCGATCCAGATGAATATTCAGGAACTGGCAACCTGCAAGCAGTATCATTTGACGCCGAAGATCGTGATGTTGAACAACGGCGTTCTTGGCATGGTGCGCCAGTGGCAAAGACTGGAATACGAATCGCGCTATTCTGAATCGTATGTCGCCTCACTGCCTGATTTTGATAAACTGGCGGCAGCTTATGGTCACGTTGGCGTCACGATCGATAAACCCGCCGATGTCGAAGGTGCGTTGCGAGAGGCGTTTGCGATGAAGGATAAGCTGGTCTTGCTGAACTTCATTACCGAGCAAACGGAAAATGTCTGGCCGATGGTCAAGGCGGGCATGGGACTCTCTCAAATGCTCTTGGGTTCGGAGGATCTATAATCATGCGGCACATTATCTCTGCATTAGTAGAAAACGAAGCGGGTGCGCTGGCACGTGTAGTTGGGTTGTTTGCTGCACGCGGCTACAATATCGAAACCTTGACGGTGGCACCGACGGAAGATGCCACGCTGTCCCGCCTGACTATTGTGACGCGCGGTTCTGATGATGTGATTGAACAAATCACCAAACATCTGAACCGGCTGATTGAAATCGTGAAGGTGGTCGATTTGACCGATGGTTTGTACATTGAGCGTGAGCTGATGTTGATCAAGGTGCGTGCGGTGGGCAAGGAGCGCGAAGAAATCAAGCGCACCGTCGATATTTTCCGTGGTCACATCATTGATGTAACGGAAAAATCGTACACCATAGAACTAACCGGCGACAAAACCAAGTTGGATGCATTCATTGACGCTATTGACCGCGCGGCGATTCTGGAAACAGTACGCACTGGCGGTTCCGGTATTGGCCGCGGCGAACGCATTCTCAAAGTGTAATTCCGGTTCAGGAGCAACTGTAACTTTGTCGATATCGCCTAGCCGTACTATTTGCGTCTCGTCTTCAGCTTACAAATGCTCTGAAACCGAAATAAAATTTAAAATTAATTGACTGTATTAGGAAAAATTATGAACGTTTTTTACGATAAGGACTGTGATCTGTCCCTGATTAAAGGCAAAAAAGTTGCCATCATCGGTTATGGTTCACAAGGCCATGCACACGCACAAAATCTGAACGATTCTGGCTGCCAAGTAACAGTTGGTCTGCGCAAGGGCGGCGCCTCCTGGAATAAAGTAGTCGGCGCAGGCTTGAATGTTGCCGAAGTGAATGACGCGGTCAAGGGCGCAGACGTCATCATGGTTTTGCTGCCAGATGAGAACATCGCTGACGTATACAACCAAAGCATTGCACCACATGCAAAGCAAGGTGCTGTCTTGGCATTTGCTCACGGTTTCAACGTACTGTACGGTCAAGTCGTACCACGCGCAGACCTCGATGTCATCATGATTGCACCAAAGGCCCCTGGTCACACCGTGCGTGCCACTTATAAGCAAGGCGGCGGCGTGCCACACCTGATCGCTGTCGAGCAAGACAAGTCTGGCAAGGCGCGTGACATCGCGCTGTCATATGCATCGGCTAACGGCGGTGGCCGTGCTGGCATTATCGAAACCACTTTCCGCGCAGAAACAGAAACTGACTTGTTTGGCGAGCAGGCTGTATTGTGCGGTGGCGCGGTTGAATTGATCAAAGCTGGTTTCGAAACTTTGACAGAAGCTGGCTATGCACCAGAAATGGCTTACTTCGAATGCCTGCACGAACTCAAGCTGATCGTCGATCTGATCTATGAAGGCGGCATCGCCAACATGAACTACTCAGTATCGAACAATGCTGAATACGGCGAATATGTTACCGGCCCTAAAGTCGTCAATGAAAGCTCGAAAGAAGCGATGCGTCAATGCCTGAAGGACATTCAGACTGGCGAATACGCCAAGAGCTTTATCCTGGAAAACAAGGCTGGTGCACCAGTGCTGACTTCACGTCGCCGCTTGAATGCTGAGCATTCAATCGAAGTCGTTGGCGCTCAGCTGCGCGCGATGATGCCGTGGATTGCGAAGAACAAGATGGTCGATCAAAGCAAGAACTGATCAATAATCATCCGGTTGGAAAATCGAAAAGGGCGACCACTTGGTCGCCCTTTTTTGTTAGGCAGCCGCTGAATTAATCTCCGGTTTCACCTAGCTCGGCGAGTTTTCCAAGTTCAACCAGCCGTTCAATCGCGTCCCGCTGTTTCTGTGTTGTGGGCTTGGCGGTTTTGACAAACGCCGATATTTCCTTAATGGCATCTGCAATCGCTTGCGGATTGTGTGGTGGTGTTTGCGCAGCATCGAGTTTCAGTTCCAACTGTCGTACCGCTTGAACAAAAGTCATAGCCTTCTCCTTCGCTAATATTGAATCCGTGGCTGATGATAAATCATATTTTGACTTCAGGTATTGCAGTGCCGAAGTGGGTTAATGCGATTTCTCAATAGTCGGATTCAAGGAGGCAAGTTGGAATTTATCCTTGGAACGCTCCAACTAACAGGCAAGCGAAACTAATAACGCGTCGCGTTATTAGTCGGGGGTGAAAATCGATTTTTTGATCGCTTGGGAGCCTTCGAATCTTCTGAAATGCTGTTTTTTTGCTAAAATTACTCTAATTTTGACGGGGTATATGCATTAATTTATCGGATAGCCATATAATACGCGCCGTAGGTAAAATGCACGGTGGAGTATATGTATATTTCACTGGCGCGAGTGTTGCGACAGACACAGATATGAATTCATGCCTTTGTGCTGAATCGCCGCCGCGCTGATCAACAATCGGGTACAGTGCAGCTAAGCGGATAAATAGTTTTTTTGCAGTCCATATGCGCTTTTCTGCTGAGATTTTCCTACAATAGCGTTTCCTTTCCATTTCGATGGAATCCAACTTTCACACAAGCCTGCAGCGCTTTCCCTGAACCATGCCAACACAGCCGGACGACCTGCATCTCGCCAAACATACGCCGATGATGCAGCAGTATTTGTCCATCAAGGCCGATTACCCGGATACGCTGGTGTTTTATCGCATGGGCGATTTCTATGAACTGTTTTTCGACGATGCGTTCAAGGCATCGCGCTTGCTCGGCATCACGCTGACGCAGCGCGGTGCATCGAACGGCGCGCCGATCAAGATGGCGGGCATCCCATTTCATGCCGCCGAACAGTATCTGGCGAAACTGATCAAAGTGGGCGAATCAGTCGCGATTTGCGAGCAAATCGGCAATCCGGCAACTAGCAAGGGTCCGGTCGAGCGCAAGGTGATGCGGGTTGTTACGCCTGGCACGCTGAGTGATTCCAATTTTTTGCCGGAGAAGTCCGAACGTCCTTTGCTGGCGATATATCGTGTGGTGCAGCGCAAGACTGCGACGCTTGGCCTAGCATGGTTGTCGATGGCGAGCGGCACATTAAAGTTGATGGAATTCCCCGTTGCTGAAAAAACGCTGCCGGAGCGTTTGAAGCAGGAGCTTGAGCGCATTGCGCCAGCAGAAATCCTGCTGCCTGATGGCAGCGACGTCAATTTGTCAGAAGTCTTGCAAGGCAAGATCGTCACCGTACCCGAATGGCATTTTGATGTGGCCAGCGGCGAGAAATCCTTGTTGCAGCAATTGTCGGTAGCATCGCTGGCCGGTTTTGGCGCGGAAGGAATGCAGGCGGCATTTGGCGCGGCGGGTGCGCTGCTGCGTTATGCACATTCAATGCAGGGCAGCAGCTTGCAGCATGTGCGCACAATTACGGTGGAGTCTGAGAATGATTTTATTAGCCTGGATGCGTCGACTCGGCGTAACCTGGAGCTGACCGAAACCTTGCGTGGACAGGATGCATCTTCATCGTCACCCACGCTGTTTTCACTGCTCGATCATTGCCGCACCGCGATGGGATCGCGCCTATTACGCCATTGGCTGCATCATGCGCCACGCGTACAGGCAATCGCGCAGGCGCGTCACACGGCGATAGGCACACTGATCAATGCGGATGCGGCTGATGGTCTGGCGAATGCGTTGGCGAACGTGCCGGATATAGAGCGTATCACGACGCGCATTGCGCTGCTGTCAGCGCGACCGCGCGATCTGGCTGGCTTGCGCAGCGGACTGCAGCAATTGCCACTGCTGCGCACTTATGTGGCGATGTGCGATGGCGACTCTCCCTTGCTCAAGGCCATGCACGAAGTGATTGCCACGCCGGTTGAATGTCTTGATTTGCTGGAACGGGCGATTGCACTTGAGCCGGCTGCGATGGTACGTGACGGCGGTGTGATGGCGCGCGGCTTCGACACTGAACTAGACGAATTGCGCGCGCTGTCGGAAAACGCTGGGCAGTTTCTGCTGGATCTTGAAGCGCGTGAGCGGGAACACACCGGCATTGCAAATCTGCGGGTCGAATATAACAAGGTGCACGGCTTCTACATCGAAGTCACGCACGGGCAGACCGGCAAGGTACCGGACTATTATCGCCGTCGCCAGACGCTGAAGAATGCAGAGCGTTATATCACGCCCGAACTGAAGGCATTCGAAGACAAAGCCTTGTCTGCGCAGGAACGCGCCTTGACGCGTGAAAAGCTGCTGTATGACCTGCTGTTGCAGGAGCTGGCGCCACATATCGGCACGCTGCAAATGATTGCGCAGACGCTGGCGCAGCTCGATGCGCTGGTTGCGTTGGCCGAGCATGCTGCACGTCATAACTGGTGTGCACCTCAACTGGTAGGAGCGCCGGTAATCACCATCACGCAGGGTCGCCATCCGGTGGTCGAAGGGCAAATCGAGCGTTTTATCGCCAATGATTGTGAGCTGTCGGACGAGCGCAAGTTTCTGCTGGTGACCGGCCCCAATATGGGCGGTAAATCGACTTACATGCGACAAGTGGCGCTGATCGTGTTGCTGGCTTATGTCGGCAGTTATGTCCCGGCTACCAGCGCAACAATAGGCCCGATTGACCGAATTTTTACCCGCATCGGTGCTGCTGACGATCTGGCAGGTGGACGTTCGACTTTCATGGTTGAGATGATGGAGTCAGCGGCAATCCTGAATGGTGCCAGCGAGCACTCTCTGGTGCTGATGGATGAGGTGGGACGTGGTACCTCGACCTTCGACGGTTTGGCGCTGGCATGGGCGATTGCACGGCACTTGATTGAAACTACCAAGAGCTACACGCTGTTTGCGACGCACTATTTTGAGTTGACCCAATTGCCAGAAACGCACCAGACGGCAGCCAATGTGCATTTGTCCGCAGTTGAGCATAAGGACAGCATCGTTTTTCTGCACGCAGTGCAGCCCGGTCCTGCGTCTCAAAGCTATGGCTTGCAGGTGGCACAACTGGCAGGCGTGCCTCAGGCGGTAATCCGTGCAGCACGCAAACATTTGGCATTGCTGGAATCACACTCAATACAATCCACGTCGCAATTTGATTTATTTGCGATGGCGGCACAGCCGGACTATGAGGCGGAAGAACCAGAGATGGACTCCGCTTCGGACGAGTTGTTGGATGCCCTCCGTCAAATTGACCCGGATACACTTTCACCGCGCGAAGCACTCGATGCGCTGTACGCACTCAAGAAATTGGCCGATTAATGAAACCTTGGATTTTACCGTTGCTGCCAGGATTTTTTGCGCTGTGTGTAGCGATGGTCTCTTATGCCGCACCGATGGACAAAACCTTTGGTTTTATGGTGATCGGAGAGCGTTCTTCCAGCGACGATGGCAAGCTGATTGAAACTATCAAAGATGCCGGCCACAAACAAACGTCGTTTATTGTCGTAAATGGCATCAGGCCACAAAATGAATCATGCAGCGACAGCCTGTACCAGCGGCGCAAAAAGCTGCTGGATGAAGCAGAAAAGCCGTTGATTGTGACACTTTCCGCCAGAGACTGGGCTGAATGCAAAAATGAAAATGGCGAATCATCGGCGCAGGAAAGGCTGAATTATCTGCGTAGCATGCTGTTGGATGATGGGCAGGTGGCCCAGGCAAAAAAAATCCAGTTGGTGCGTCAGTCATCGACTGTAAAATTCAGAAATTATTCAGAAAATATTCGATGGGAATCACGAGGGGTGTTGTTTTCCACTATCAATTTACCGGCAAACAATAACAATTATTTGGCCGCGGCAGGACGCAACAATGAATTTGAAGATCGCCTGATTGCCAACCGCAACTGGCTACAGCGAGTTTTCACACACGCCAGAAGCAGCAAGATGAAAGGTATCGTGTTGTTCGTTGATGGCAACCCATTAGCCACGCCTGCCAGATCGAACCGCACCGAGCGCCGCGACGGTTTTATCGAGGTACGTAAGCAACTCATTGGGCTGGCGGCCAAATTTCCAGGCAAAGTTTTGCTGATTCATGGGCAGCCATCATCCAGTAACATTGTGTGGCGCGATAACTTGGGCGTGGTAGGCGCGGGTAGTGCCAGCGTGGAGTTTACGGTCCATCCTGGCTCATCAGGGCTGTTTACGTTTCGATATAACAAAACCTTCATCAGGAAATAGCGACCCATCAAGCGCCCGGCCATGCGCTCAATCTGAGCCAATCAAACAAGTTGCAGAATGATTTTCCCAATGTGATCGCTTGTCTCCATCAGAGCATGCGCATCGGCGGCTCGTTCCAGTGGAAATACCTGATAGATGACCGGCTTGACCTGACCTGATTCAAGCAAAGGCCATACGTGCTTGCACAGATTTTCTGCTATTGCCGCCTTGAATGCTACTGGGCGCGGGCGCAGGGTCGATCCAGTGATAGTCAGGCGACGATGCAATACCTGCCCCAGATCAATATTTCCTTTTCCGCCGCCATGCAGGGCGATTAATACGATACGGCCATCATCGGCCAGGCAATCAATTTCGCGGGGGAGGTAGCTGCCACCCAGAATGTCGAGAATAAGGTCCACGCCTTTGTTGTCAGTGAGTTGCATGACAACCTGGCCGAAGTCTTCTTCGGTATATTTGATGCCACGTACCGCACCAAGTGTTTCGCAGGCGCGGCATTTGACATCTGTCCTTGCGGTGGCAAAGACGCGATGACCGCGCGCTTTGGCGATCTGGATGGCAGCGACGCCTATGCCCGATGTTCCGCCCTGCACCAGCAAGGTTTCTCCCGCTTGCAAATGGCCACGGTCAAATACATTGCTCCATACGGTGAAATATGTTTCAGGCAATGACGCGGCTTGAATGGCACTCAAGCCTTTTGGGATCGGTAGGCATTGGAGTAAGGGGGCAATGCAGTATTCCGCATAACCGCCACCTTGCAGCAGCGCACACACCATGTCGCCCTTGGTAAAGGCGCTGCCAGTTAGGTCGCCATCAACAATTTCGCCAGCCACTTCAAGGCCGGGAATGTCAGTGACGCCAGGAGGAACTTTATAACGTCCCAAACGCTGTAATACATCTGGGCGGTTGACGCCAGCGGCATGCACGCGGATTAGCACTTCCCCAGCTTGTGGCTGTGGAACGTCACGATTGCAAATTTTCAATACATCGGGTGCGCCGACTTCGCTTATTTCGATTGCTCGCATTTCCTGACACCTTTTGACTTGCATTTTTCAGATATACGAGCGCATAGCTGCCAACTGATACCTGAAAATAAAAAATCCTCCTGCACTGATGCTGCAGGAGGATTGTAACGGCAATTTAAGTGAACGGAAACTTACACAGGAAAATCAGATTAATTCCCGCACACCTAAAAGGGGATTATTGTGGTGCTGCTGCTTCAGTACCTTCTTCGGCTGCTGCAGCTTTCATCGACAGCTTCATACGGCCACGATCGTCTGTTTCCAGAACCTTGACGCGAACTTTTTGGCCTTCTTGCAGGTAGTCAGAAACAGTGGCGACCCGTTCGTTCGCGATTTGGCTGATATGCAGCAAACCATCTTTGCCCGGCAAAACTTGGACAATAGCACCGAAATCGAGCAGCTTCAGGACAACGCCTTCATAAATCTTGCCGATTTCAGCCGTTGCAGTGAGTTCTTCAATGCGGCGTTTCGCTTCCTGCCCAGCAGCGCCATCGACTGAGGCGATCGTAACGATACCTTCGTCAGTGATGTCGATTTGGGTGCCGGTTTCTTCGGTCAAGGCGCGAATGACAGCACCGCCCTTACCAATGACGTCGCGGATTTTTTCTGGATTGATCTTGATGGTGATCAGGCGTGGTGCAAAATCAGACAGCTCGGTCTTGAAGCTTGGCATCGCTTCTTGCATTTTGCCGAGGATATGAATGCGGCCTTCTTTCGCCTGAGCGAGGGCAACCTGCATGATTTCCTTGGTGATGCCTTGGATTTTGATATCCATTTGTAGTGCGGTGATGCCGTTCGAGGTACCCGCAACTTTGAAGTCCATGTCGCCGAGGTGATCTTCGTCACCCAGGATGTCGGTCAGCACAGCAAATTTGCCGCCTTCCTTGATCAGGCCCATCGCAATACCAGCGACGTGCGCTTTCAGCGGAACGCCAGCGTCCATCAATGCCAGGCTGCCACCGCAGACCGAAGCCATCGATGAAGAACCATTGGATTCAGTGATTTCTGATACCAGACGCATTGAATAGCTGAATTCTTCTTGCGAAGGCAGAACAGCAGCCAGTGCACGTTTAGCAAGACGGCCATGACCAATTTCGCGACGTTTCGGGGAGCCGACACGACCGGTCTCACCAGTTGCAAATGGAGGCATGTTGTAATGCAGCATGAAGGAGTCAGTGAACTCACCCATCAGTGCATCGATTTTTTGACTGTCGCGCGCGGTGCCAAGGGTAGCAACTACCAGTGCCTGCGTTTCACCCCGGGTGAACAACGAAGAGCCGTGGGTGCGTGGCAAGACGCTGTTACGGATCGAAATTGGGCGCACAGTACGGGTATCGCGACCGTCGATGCGTGGTTCACCATCTAGAATTTGCGAACGGACAATTTTTGATTCCAGGTCAAACAGGATATTGTTGATTTCAGCGCTATCTGGTGCTGAAGTACCTGCCGTAGCTGCTTGAGCAGCCAGTGCGACCACAACAGTTGCAGTTGCATCCTTGAGCTTGGTGGTGCGCGCTTGCTTTTCTCTGGTTTGGTAGGCTGAACGCAACAGTGGTTCAGCAACTGCTGTGACAGCAGCAATCAGTGCTTCATTCTTTGGTGCTGGATTCCATTCAACTTCAGGCTTGCCGCCTTCGCTTACCAGTGCGTGAATCGCCTCGATGACGACTTTCATTTGATCATGGCCGTAGACCACACCGCCGAGCATTACATCTTCAGGCAATTCTTGTGCTTCGGACTCGACCATCAGCACGGCCAGTTCAGTACCGGCAACAACCAAATTCATTTTGGATGTGGCTAGTTGCGTGGTGGTCGGATTCAGGACGTACTGGCCATCGATATAAGCCACACGTGCAGCGCCGATAGGGCCATTGAATGGGATGCCAGAAATGCACAATGCAGCTGACGCGCCGATCATCGCTGGGATGTCAGGGTCGATTTCAGGGTTGACGGACAATACATGGATGATGATCTGAACTTCGTTCAGATAACCTTCTGGGAACAATGGGCGAACCGGACGGTCGATCAGGCGCGACGTCAGGGTTTCTTTTTCAGAAGGGCGGCCTTCGCGTTTGAAAAAGCCACCAGGGATTTTGCCAGCAGCGTAAGTTTTTTCAACATAATCAACGGTAAGTGGGAAAAAGTCTTGACCTGGGCGAGCATCTTTCTTTGCAACAACGGTAGCAAGCACGACGGTATCTTCCATCGAAACGAGCACAGCGCCAGAAGATTGGCGCGCTATTTCGCCGGTCTCAAGCGTGACTTGGTGCTGGCCGTACTGAAATGTTTTGGTTACTTTATTAAACATGGTGGTCCTTTCTTGTGTAGCCGACAGATTTTCAGGCGCTGTCGTTCACCTCATTACGTGCGGTCAATAAACCGCTTTGCTTTTGGTACTACTAAACTGCAAGGTCTTGCGAATAAAACGAAAAACTGTAGATAGCAAAAAGCCTGCGTCAGAGTTCTGGCGCAGGCATTTCGTATAAAACCGTATCGGATGGCGCAATCAGAATTACTTGCGCAGGCCGAGTTTTGCAATCAGTTCGCGATAACGGTTAAGGTCGGTATTCCTGAGGTAGGTCAACAGGCTACGACGACGATTAACCATCATGATCAGGCCGCGGCGTGAGTGATGATCCTTGGCGTGGACCTTGAAATGGCCATTCAGGTCATTGATGCGGGCGGTCAGCAGCGCTACTTGCACTTCTGGGGAGCCGGTATCATTTTGGCCGCGGGCATTGTCAGCAACGATGGCTGCTTTGGCGTCTTTTGCAATTGTCATATAGTATTACCTTTCACAAGCGGTGATCAGAGTCGCAACCCCATACACCGTGAACATACATTAATAAAACAGGTCAAATAGACCAGTCTGTGATTATAGCTTAAAAACCTATTCAATTCAAATACATGGCAAAAACGTTAATTTGGCAATGTTTCAGGGAGAGTCCCATGAGAAATCAAGTAAAAATTCTATTATTAGCATCGGTCATGCTGCTTGCTGCCTGCACCAGTATGACCTATCCGCCACCGGCACTGGGCACGCCAGAAAGTGAGGTAATCGCCAGAGTCGGAGCACCTGCTGGCATTTATCCTGATGGCAAAAGCCATTTGCTGGAATATCCACAAGGTCCAATGGGACAATATACCTTCATGGCCAGGATTGGCCCGGATGGTCGGCTGCTTGCGTGGGAGCAGGTGTTGACCACTGAAAAATTTGCCACGATCAAGGTAGGAAAGGCAAACAAGAATGATGTGCTGCGAATGATAGGCCGACCAGCTGAAAAAATGTGGTTTCCGCTGTCAAAGCTGGAAGCGTGGTCTTACCGTTACAAAGAAGGCGGGGTGTGGAACTCGATGATGCACATTCATTTCGATCAGGCGGGGATCGTACGCAGGATGGAAAATGGCCGAGACCCGATGTATGACGAAAGCGAACGCTCTGGTCGCGGGAGGCGTTAAGTTAATTGGGGGTAGTGCAATTTATGCAAAATATCCTCATAAAAAACACTACCCCCAAATTTTAAGCTACTTGTGAAACGGCATCGATGAAGGCTTCGACCGAGGCAGTCACGATATCCGTATTGGCAGAGAAGCCGTAGTACATGCTGCCGCTGTTTTCAACCTGGATATGTACTTTGCCCACGTCATTGCTACCGCGAGTAATGGCTTGAATCAGGAACTCTTCCAGATTGACCTTTTGCTTGATCAATTGCTTGACGGCATTGAATGAGGCGTCAATCGGGCCGTTGCCGGAAGCGGTGGCTGTGCAGGCCTCGCCATCAATGATCAGACGGACGGTTGCCATCGGGATGGCATTCTTGCCGCAGACCACTTGCAGGTAATCGAGCTTAATGCGCTTGATATTTGCGCCATCGACACCAGCCAATGTGCGCAAATCATCATCTGAAACCGATTTTTGTGCATCGGCGAGAACCAGGAACTTGCTATATGCAATATCCAGATCTTCCGGTTTCATTGCGTAGCCGAGGCGTTTGAGATGGTGATCCAAAGCGGCGCGGCCGCTACGTGCGGTCAATACGATGGATGAGTCAACCAAACCAATGTCAGCCGGATCGATAATTTCGTAATTTTCGCGATTTTTCAGCATGCCATCCTGGTGGATGCCGGACGAGTGCGCAAATGCATTGCGTCCCACAATGGCTTTGTTCGGCTGAATCGGCATACGCATCAGGTTTGAGACCAGGCGCGAGGTTTTTAGAATCTTGGTGGTGTCGATATCGGTATAAACCGGAATGTCCTTACGGCACTTCAGGATCATTACGATTTCTTCGAGCGCTGTATTGCCAGCGCGCTCGCCGATGCCGTTAATCGTGCATTCCACCTGGCGCACGCCGTTCATCACACCAGCCAAGGCGTTTGCCGTTGCCATGCCAAGGTCATTGTGGCAGTGGGCGGAGAGTACAGCCTTGTCGATATTCTTGACGTTGTCTTTCAAGTACTTAATTTTGGCACCGTATTCATACGGTGTGCAATAGCCTGTGGTGTCCGGGATGTTAATTACGGTCGCACCGGCAGCAATCACAGCCTCAACAATGCGTGCCAGATATTCGTTGTCGCTACGGCCAGCGTCCTCGGCAAAGAACTCGACATCGTCAATAAAACGACGCGCATAAGTCACCGCTTTCACTGCGCGCTCAAGGATCGCTTCCGGCGTGGAGTTGAATTTCGAGTAGATGTGGTACGGCGAGGTGCCAATACCGGTATGGATGCGACCGCGTTTGGCGAACTTCAAGGATTCAACCGCAACATCAATATCTCGTTCCTGCGCACGGGTGAGAGCACTGATGATGGGCTTGTTAACCACCTTCGAGATCTCGACCACAGACTTGAAATCACCGGGGCTGGATATCGGAAAGCCTGCTTCGAGTACATCGACGCCCAATTCTTCCAGCGCTCTCGCCACTTCGATTTTTTCCAGCGTGTTCAGCTGGCTGCCCGGGACTTGTTCGCCGTCGCGCAAGGTCGTGTCGAATATGATGAGTTTTTCTGCTGCGTTGGCGGTCATGATGCGCTCCTTTATGTATTACTGATATATGACTGATTCGTGAATGCTGTTTCGCCTGCCTTTGCCAACATCGGCATAAGCAAGAAACTGCGCGAAATGTGGAATAGGGGGATTTAGCGCGCTTAGCGAGCTAGAAATAGCGATAGCAGCAGACCGTATATTGGGCTGCTGTTCATTGCGGTAGCGGGGATACGGATGGATTTAAACATTGAAATACTATAAGCGCATTTTAAAAAACGTGCAACTGCCTCAAAACATTGCTTGAATTAGTTGCAGGTCATACGCGCATTATTTTGTTTCTTGCTCATCCAGGTGGTCGGGTTTGGTTTGGACGATGCTGACTGGTTTGCCCTTGAGCATTCGCCAAAAAAAGACCGCATAACCGGACAGGCCATAAAGTATGAAAAGGCCGAACAGGACTTTTGGCGGATCGCTTGACACGGCAACAAAGCCCAGCGCGATCAGGAAAATGAAAATGAAAGGCACCGATTTACGAAAATTGATGTCCTTGAAGCTATAGAACGGCACATTGGTCACCATCGTTAATCCTGCGAACAGGGTGATAGTCCAGGCGATCCAGGAAAAGTCAGTGCCCAATAAGTTCAGGTCATCCATCATCAGCACAAAACCGGCGACTATTGCTGCGGCTGCAGGGCTGGGCAGCCCTTGGAAGTAACGTTTGTCGACGACGGCGATATTGGTATTGAAGCGCGCCAGGCGCAAGGCTGCGCCAGCACAATACACAAAGGCGGCCATCCATCCCAGCTTACCCATGCCTTTTAGCGACCACTCGTAAATTACCAGCGCAGGCGCGGCACCGAAAGACACCATGTCGGACAGGCTGTCGTATTGCGCACCAAATTCACTCTGGGTGCGGGTCAGACGCGCTACCCTGCCGTCTAGGCTGTCGAGCACCATGGCGATGAAAATGGCTATGCTCGCATGGTCGAACTTCTTGTTCATCGCCATCACGATGGCGTAAAAACCGCAGAACAGCGCCGCCGTGGTAAATGCATTCGGCAACAGGTAAATGCTGCGGCGGCGCAAGGAGGCGCGAACTGGCGTAACAAGATCGACCTCGTGATCCGGGTTGACTGGTGTGAGCTGGTTCATGCCTGGTTCCTTGAAGATTCGTGATGCAGTAGGTTTGTTTGTACTTCTAAAATTTAAAACTCGGCCAGTATGGTTTCAGTCGCAAATACCTTGTCGCCGACGGTGACTTTTGGGCTTGCCGTGACTGGCAGATAAACATCAACGCGCGAGCCGAAGCGGATGAAACCATAACGTTGGCCGCGAGCTAGCGTGTCGCCAGGTTTCACGTAACACAGGATGCGGCGCGCAATCAAGCCGGCAACTTGCACGCAGGTAACATGAGCGCCATTTGGTGTGGTGATGGCGATCGCGTTGCGTTCATTCTGCATTGATGCTTTGTCCAGATCGGCATTGACGAACTTCCCCGGAAAATATTGCAATTGCTCAATTTTTCCATCGACAGGCGAGCGGTTAGAGTGCACGTTGAACACGTTCATGAAAACGCTGATTTTCAGTGTTTCATTACCGGAAAATGGATCCGGTGCTTTTTCTACTACGACGATACGGCCATCTGCCGGGGAGAGCACGGCGTTCGGATTAAGCGGCACAGTGCGCGCTGGGTCACGAAAAAATTGCAGAACGAATAAGGCAATAATCCAGAATGGGATAGACCAGAGTCCGCAGAAATACGTCGCCACTACAGCAATCAGGATGGCAATTGCTAGAAATGGCCAGCCCTCGCGGGCGATGATGGGATGCGGATAGTTGTTCAATGTTGCTCCGGTCTAAATGAGTGATTGAATAATAAAGCCAATATTATAGTGCGGTCGAGCTCGAAAAATCTGCAATGTTTTCTTGACGGCATTTTTGTTGTCAGGATTCTTACATGAATCTGCTGCGTTTGTTATTTCGCATACCTTATGTGTTAGCGGTTTTGTTCTAGCGCAAATGGTGTGTAATTTCGTGTGTGATACTGATAGCGGCTGGTTAAAAGAAGCAAGCCGTTAGCAGGAGACATCACACATGCCATTTCGCGATCCAACTCGTTCAATGTGGGCTAGAGCTGTCAGCATGCTGGAGCAGGCCGAGCGCCTGCAACGGCAATTTTTCCAGTTGGGGAAAGGTCGTGCGCGCGGGCCGACATGGGAGCCGCCGGTTGATATATTCGAAACAGACCGCGCCTTGACCATACTTATTGCGCTGCCAGGCGTGAGCGCGGATGAGTTGCTCATTGTGCTAGATGGCGGAGAGCTATATGTGCGCGGCGAAAGATCAATCCCGGTCGCCGCAGGCGCAATGATCCGCCGGTTGGAAATCCCGTATGGCCGATTCGAGCGCCGGATTGATTTGCCACCCGGCCATTTTGAGATCATCGCGCGCGCACTGGTGAATGGTTGTTTGCACATGACCTTGCGCAAACTTGCTTGACAGGTGAGTCATGAACACAGACCAGCAAAAGGGTAACAGCCCCAATAAGCACGAAGATGTAGGCAGCCCCGCGCCGGCGCCAGCAGAGGTGCCGGTTTTGCCTGCCGATGCGCTGATCATTATTCCTGTACGCAACCTGGTACTGCTTCCTGGCTTGGTGCTGCCGATCACAATAGGACGGGAAAGGTCGGTCGCTGCGGCACAAGAGGCGGTGCGCAGTGAGTGCCAGGTGGGTATCTTGTTGCAGCGCAATCAGATGGTGGCCCACCCCCTATCCGCAGACTTGCATCTGGTTGGTGCCGTTGCTGATATTTTGCGCTATGTCACCACACCGGACGGGTCGCATCATATCGTCTGTCAGGGCGCTCATCGTTTTCGCGTGGTCGAGTTTCTAGAAGGTTATCCCTACATGGTCGCGCGGGTTGCGCACTTCCATGATGAGGACGTGGACAACCCTGAGATTGAAGCCCGTGTGTTGCAGCTAAAACAGCGCACGGCTGACATCCTTGAAATGATCCCGCAGATGTCGGACGAACTGGTGTCGTCGGTGCAAAATATTTCTTCTGCGTCGACGCTCGCAGACTTTGTCGCTGGTTTTGTAGATATGAAGCCGGAAGAGAAGCAGGATGTGCTGGAAACGTACGATGTGCAGCAGCGCCTGGATAAAGTTTTGTCCTTGCTGACGCACCGGATTGAAGTGTTGCGCATCAGTCGCGACATTGACCAGCAGACCAAAGAAAGACTGGGCAGTCGCCAGCGCGAGGCGATGCTGCGCGAGCAGATGAAAACCATCCAGAAACAACTGGGTGATAACGACGAGGCAGAATCGGAAACGGCGGTACTGGCGGAAGCGATTGCCAATGCAAAAATGCCGGAAGAAGTCGCCACGCATGCGAAAAAAGAGCTTAAGCGGCTGGAGCGCATGTCTGATACGGCTGCCGAATATTCGATGTTGCGTACCTATCTCGATTTATTGACTGAGTTGCCGTGGGAAATCACGACCGAAGACCAGATCGATATAAGCGAAGCACGACAGATTCTGGATGACGACCATTTTGGACTGGATAAGATCAAGCGGCGCATTCTGGAGTATTTGGCGGTGCGCAAGCTAAAACCGCAGGGCAAGAGCCCTATTCTGTGTTTTGTTGGGCCGCCGGGAGTGGGCAAAACCTCACTCGGGCAAAGTATCGCTAAAGCGACTGGACGCGAATTCGTACGCGTGAGCTTGGGCGGCGTGCATGACGAAGCTGAAATACGCGGCCATCGCCGTACCTACGTTGGCGCATTGCCGGGTAACATCATTCAGGCCGTTCGCAAGGCGGGGGCACGCAACTGCGTGATGCTGCTGGATGAGGTCGACAAGCTCGGCGCAGGCGCACACGGCGATCCATCGGCTGGCTTGCTTGAAGTGCTCGATCCAGAGCAAAACTCGACCTTCAAAGACAATTACCTAGGGGTGCCGTTCGACCTCTCGCGCGTGATTTTTATTTGCACCGCGAACATGCTGGATACGATTCCCGGCCCCTTGCGCGACCGGATGGAGGTGATCCAGCTTCCCGGCTACACCGAGCAGGAAAAGATGCAAATTGCGCGGCGCTATCTGGTCAAGCGGCAACTGGATACCAACGGTTTGACGCCTGATCAATGCGAGATGAGCGATGCCGCCTTAAGGTCAATCATCGTCGATTACACACGCGAGGCTGGCGTGCGCAATCTGGAGCGCGAAATCGGTAGCGTGTTCCGCCATGCAGCAATGCAGATTGCCGAGGGTACAGCGCAGCAGGTCAACATTGAGCAGGCTGATTTGCAGGCGATACTCGGCGCGGCAAGATTTGAAGGCGAACTCGCAATGCGCACCAGCATACCTGGTGTTGCGACGGGTTTGGCCTGGACACCGGTCGGCGGCGAGATTCTGTTCATAGAGGCAAGCCGCGTGCCGGGCAGCGGCAGGTTGATATTGACTGGGCAACTGGGTGACGTTATGAAGGAGAGCGCGCAGGCTGCTTTGACGCTACTCAAGTCGCATGCAGCCAAGCTGGGCATCGATGTCGAACTGTTCGAGAAAAATGAAATCCATGTGCATGTACCTGCTGGCGCGATTCCTAAGGATGGGCCAAGCGCAGGTGTTGCGATGTTCATGGCGCTGACGTCGCTGATGACCAATCGTCCGGTGTGCAGCGACCACGCGATGACTGGCGAAATCAGCTTGCGTGGGTTGGTGCTGCCGGTCGGAGGCATCAAGGAAAAAGTACTGGCGGCGCTGCGTGCCGGCATCAAGACGGTGATGCTGCCCGCCCGTAACAAAAAAGACTTGGAAGACATTCCGGACGATGCGCGCAGTCAGATCAAGTTTGTCTGGCTGGAGACGGTGGATGATGCTATCGCGGCCGCGCTGGGCTCAAAGAAATAGTTTGCCCCTTCCGCATTAATGCAGGAAAGGAGCTTCGCATGAAAGCAATGATTCTAGATGGATCGGCGCGCAGTTTGCGTTTGGCCGACGTGCCAGTGCCGGTTCCAGCTGACGAAGAGGTACTGCTCAAGGTGCATGCCTGCGGCGTCTGCCGTACCGATCTGCACGTGATAGATGGCGATTTGAAACATCCCAAATTACCCTTGATTCCCGGGCATGAAATAGTTGGCACCGTAGTCGCAAAAGGCGTAAAAGCAGAGCGTTTTATCGTTGGGCAGCGCGTCGGCGTTCCGTGGTTGGGGCGCACCTGCGGCCAATGCCGGTATTGCCTGAGTGGGCGTGAAAACCTGTGTGACACTGCAGGCTTCACTGGCTACACCATTGATGGCGGATATGCCGAATACGCAGTGGCGGATCAACGCTACTGCTTCGCGCTCCCGGACTGTTATACCGATGCCGAAGCGGCACCTTTGCTGTGTGCTGGACTGATCGGATATCGTGCATTGCTGGCAGCAGGGGATGCGGAACGGATTGGGATTTACGGCTTTGGCGCTGCCGCCCATATCCTCACGCAAGTGGCGCGTTCTCAGGGGCGCAAGGTATTCGCTTTTACGCGGGTTGGGGATCAATTTGTGCAGGATTTTGCGCTTGAAATGGGCGCGGTCTGGGCGGGCGGCGCTACCGAAGCGCCGCCGGAAGAAATGGATGCCTGCATCCTGTTTGCGCCGGTCGGGCCGCTTGTGCCGCAGGCGCTGACGCATACGGCCAAGGGCGGCACAGTCGTGTGTGCGGGCATCCACATGAGCGATATTCCGCGCTTTCCGTATTCGATCCTGTGGGGCGAGCGCACTTTGCGTTCGGTCGCTAATCTCACTCGGCGTGACGGCGAGGAGTTTTTCCCGATTGTTGCCAAAGCGTTTGTCAAAACAGAAGTGACGACCTATTCGCTGGGTGGGGCGAATGATGCGCTCGAAAAATTGCGCGCGGGTGGCATGCGTGGTGCCGCCGTGCTGCTGATGAGTCAGGAAGATGAGCCGCCCAAGCCGGAAGCCAGAGTCCGGAAGAAAAAGACGGCTTGAAATGTTTGCTGGAACTATTAACGCGTGGCGTTACTAATAACGCGCCGCGTTATTAGTTGCGCTATTTTTGGCCATTTTGGGTGTTTTGGGGTGCCTAAAGAGCCAAAAATCAGTCAAAAAACGCCGGAAAATAACGTTTTTATTGGGGGTATATGCCCTAATCGTGAGGATAGCCATATAATACGAGTCGAATGGATAATACGGGGTGGGGTATACGCAGTTATTTCTGCCGTACATACAGCCCTATCAATTCCGCCTGTGCCAGCACATGGCCTTCAATCCGCTTAAGCAGATCCGCTTTGGTGGGAGCGTGCAGATCGGGCAGCACAATGTCGAGCGCATACAGCTTGTGGAAATAGCGGTGGGTACCGATTGGCGGGCAGGGCCCGTTATAGTCAATATTCTTGCGGTCGTTGGTGCCAACTAGCGCACCAGCAGGCAACTCTACTTCGGTCACGCCAGCAGGCAGGCTGCCGGCAGTCGGCGGAAGGTTGTAAAGTACCCAATGCACCCAGGTCATCTTGGGTGCCGCCGGATCGGGCGCATCCGGGTCGTCAACAATCAGCATCAAGCTTTTGGTGCCCACTGGTGGCGTGTTCCATATCAGTGGCGGCGAAATATTGTCGCCTTCGCAGGTATACAACGAAGGCATCATGCTGTTGTGCAGGAAAGATGAAGATCGTATCGACAGAGCCATGGCTATTCTCTCCTATTACGGTGGTGGAGTGCATTCACAGACTCATACTAAACCATGGGGAAGAAAAGTGGTGAATGCGGCATAATGCCCCATTGTCCGCATGTCTTGGACAAGCTTATATGAAGGAAGTGACGATGTTGAGGTTCAAGCGCCCCCTGTTAGGTGTTTTGCTCATTGCGGCCAGCTTGGTACTGGCATCCTGCTCCACACTGGATAAGCAGTCGGCACCGGTCACAATTTCGCTGATCAGCTTTAACGATTTCCACGGCAATTTGCTGCCGCCGGGCAGCACCGCTAGCGTCGGCGATCCCAAAACAGGAAACGTGGTGAAAGTTCCCGCCGGCGGTGTCGCTTATCTATCAACCCTGGTCAAGCGCTTGAAGGAAAAAAATCCAGACAATACGCTGGTGGTTGCTGCGGGTGATTTGGTCGGCGCTTCGCCGCAGGTATCCGGCATGTTTCACGATGAGCCGACGATCGATGCGATGAACCAGATGGAGCTGGCGCTTTCTGTCGTGGGCAATCACGAATTCGACAAGGGCAAGGAGGAATTGCTGCGCCTGCAGTACGGCGGCTGTTTCCCCGCGACCGCCGACAAGACGCGCGGTTTGGTTGGCGTCGATACGTGCATGAATAACAGTCGGTTTGATGGCGCAAAATTTCGCTACCTGTCGGCCAACGTTATCGATCAGCATACCGGCAATACCTTGCTGTCGCCGTATGCGGTGCGCACCGTCGGTGGTGTGAAAATCGGCTTTATTGGCGTGACACTGAAAGGAACACCAGCTGTTGTCACGCCTGCGGGCGTGACGGGGTTGCAGTTTGCTGACGAGGCCAGCACTGTCAATCGCCTGGTTCCTATCCTGAAAGCGCAAGGCGTCGCATTCATCGTGGTCCTCATGCATAAGGGCGCAGCGACGACGGCAAGCAAAATCAATGACAAGTCCTGCCCTGGATTCAATGGCGATGCGATCCGCATAACCGATAGTTTTGATGCGGCAGTCGAGGTGGTCGTCACCGGCCATACGCATGAAGAATATATCTGCCAGCGTCCAGATGGCAAACTGATGACGCAGGCCGGGAACTACGGCCGTATGGCAACCAAGATCGACCTGACGGTTAACCCTGTGACTGGCAAGGTGCTGACAAAGGACGCCAGCAACCATGTCGCGGTCAACGATATCGTGTTGAAGGATAAACACGACCAGCCGATTCCACTGCCGCAAGGATATGTGCCCTTGCCGAAGGATGCCGCGCTGGACGCGCAAGTGCAACGTTATGCGGCACTGACGGCTAAACGGGCGGAAATCGTAGTGGCGCAACTCGCCAGCCCACTGGATCGCAGCGCCAACAAAGCCGGAGAAAGCAGCTTGGGGGATGTGGTTGCCAATGCCTACCTGTTTGGATCTTCCGACGTTTCCTACGGATCAAAAGCAGCACAAATCGCGTTCGTCAATTCGGGCGGTATGCGCAGCGACCTGACTCGCAGCCTGAGCGTCACTTATGGCCACTTGTATACCATTCATCCATTCAACAACCATTTGGTGACGATGGATCTGACGGGCGCGCAGATCGTGCGCCTGCTGGAGCAGCAATGGGAAAGTCCGCAACCAGCCGGAGGACGCATTTTGTCCATATCGGCGGGGTTTACCTACACCTGGGATGCCAGCCAGCCGGAAGGAGCCGCAGCCGGCGCGGGTAAGCGGATAGTTGCTGGATCGATCAAGCTGAATGGCGTGCCCATAAATTTGGCAAATACTTACCGTGTGACGGTCAATAGCTTCATGGCGTCTGGCGGTGATGGTTTCACGGTGTTGGCGCAGGGGGCTCAGGTGCAGGATGGAGGTCTGGATTTGGATGTGTTAACGGCATATTTCCAGTCAAAAGGGACGGTGGTATTGCCGGCAAGCGAACGCATCAAGCGTTTGAATTAAAATCAAAAATTCGATTACACTTTCATTTTTTAGAAACTAAGCAGCACAAGGAGAATATATGTCAGAAGGTTTCCATGTACACGGCCCACACGACCATGAGCTGGAGCACGCCGCACACGGCGGGGACTCTTTTTCCAGCCGCATTGCGGTCATGACAGCGATTATGGCGACGGTTGGCGCATTGTTTGGCTATATGGGCGGGTTAACCCAAGCCGATGCCGCGATGTCCAAAAATAACGCCGCGATCAAGAAAACCGAAGCATCCAATCAGTGGAATTATTATCAGGCTAAGTCGAACAAGCAAAACCTTTCCGAGCTGGCGATGGCGCTGCCTGGTGTCGATGTTGCCAAGTACAAGTCTGAGGTGCAGCGCTACAAGGAAGAAAAAGCGGTCATCAAGGGCGATGCTGAAAAACTGGAAGCAGCTTCGACTGATTGGGACAAACGTTCTGATTCCAGCATGCACGAACACCACCGCTGGGCGCAAGCCACGACAGCGCTGCAGGTGGCGATCGCGTTGGCGGCCATCGCCTTGCTGACCCGCAAAAAATGGATGGAGCATGCATCTTTTGGTGTGTCGGGCTTAGGCGTGATACTTGGCATACTTGCCTGGCTCCACATCTGATTCCATTTCCTGGCTATCTGTGACGTTGTCGACATCACCTTGCCATACTAGTCGTACTGCCTGCGGTTTGTCTTCGCGTCACAAACAGCCGGGAACCGGAATCTCAAACTAAGTCTCGATAACGCCGTCCCTCTTTGCTGGGGGAAGCTTAGTTTGGGTGGGAACTTCCGCTCCTGAATTACTTATTTATCTACCAAAAACCCCTGTGATGCCGCGACTGGCTTTGTTTTCGGAAAATACACACGTTTGTAGCGGCTTGCCGTGTTCTCGACCCAAGGCAGCCCATCTGTTCTGCCCAGGGACTGCCAATACGCCATCAGTTCCGCATCGTAGGCTGCAATAGTTGCTGCGTCCGGTACGCCTTGCCATTTTTCGTCGTGGCGGAAAGTGTTGCCTGGCAGGCGCGGTTTTAGCGGCGGGGTAGATGCAATATGTCCGATGCAGCAGCCGACGATCGGGAATGTCATCGGCGGTAGCTCAAGTAGGTCAATCATTGCCTGCGGATCGTTGCGGATGCCGCCGATCGGCACAATGCCCAAGCCTAGTGCCCGTGCTGCGGCCATCAGCGTTGCCAGCACGATGCCGCTATCGAGAGCGCCTACCGCGAAACCTTCGAGGCTTTCATGGATGATCTGTGTTTCGCCGGCGCGTTCCATTGCTGTGCCGGTCTTGGCGAAATCAATCACGACGCAGATGAAAACCGGCGCTTTCACAATCCAAGGCTGATTGCCGGCAATTTCAGAAATTCTGGTGCGTGTGGCAGGGTTGCGCACAACGACCAAAGACACTTGTTGGCCGTTGATTGACGACGGTGCCCGATGTGCTGCCTCGATGATTGCATCCAGGTCGCCATCGCTGACTGCTTGTTCGGTATAGTCTCGAAAGCTGCGATGCTCAAGTAAAAGTTGTAGTGAGGCATTCATTGCAAGGTCTCCAAGGGTAAAATTTGTTTGGGCTATACTTAAAATCGTCTAAGTATTGTATACCCAACGTGAAGGACATTTTTCTTCGAAAGCGTAAGTAGAATTTGATGACACTACCAAAAAAGCGATTGAAAAACACGATGTGGGCGCCCTTGCGCCATCGGATCTTCCGCACGATATGGATCGCGTCTATTTTTTCGAATATCGGCACCTGGATGCACGACGTCGGTGCTGGGTGGCTGATGACCTCGCTCGCGCCTGATCCGCTGATGGTCGCACTGGTGCAGGCCGCGACTACTTTTCCGGTATTTCTGCTCGCGCTTCCTGCTGGCGCGCTGGCCGACATCCTTGATCGACGGCGCTATCTGATTGCGACGCAAATATGGATGCTGGTTGCTGCGGGTTTGCTGGGTCTGTTCACACTGACGGGCATGACCAATGCCGCGTTATTGCTGCTGTTTACATTCGCTATTGGCATTGGCGCTGGCATGATGATGCCAGCATGGAGCGCGATTGTGCCGGAGTTGGTGCCGCGCGATCAGTTGCAGGGCGCGGTCAGCCTGAACTCGGTTGCGATGAATGTATCGCGTGCGGTCGGGCCAGCTCTGGCCGGACTGATCATTGCGGTAGCTGGCCCTGGCGTTGTTTTCATCGTTAATGCGCTATCTTTTATTGCTGTCATTATTGCTTTGAAAAGCTGGCGCAGAAAACCGACCGACGGTGAGCTGCCAACCGAACGCCTTATCGGCGCCGTGCGTGCTGGCTTACGGTATGTGCGTCACGCGCCAGAACTCCAGACCATACTGGTGCGCCTCGGCGGGTTCGTGCTGTTTGCAAGCGCATCGTGGGCACTGATGCCGCTGCTGGTGCGGCAGGAGTTGCAAGGCGGCCCAGATACGTATGGGCTGTTTCTTGCATCGCTCGGCATTGGTGCCGTCAGTGGCGCGTTTGTGTTGCCGTATTTGCGCCAACGCATGTCGCGCAACATGATTGTTGTTGGTGCGACGGTGCTGTTTGCGTCCAGCATGCTCGCTTTGGCGCATAGCGGTAGCATCGTCGCCGGTTTGGTGGCAATGTTTTTTTCAGGAGCCGCGTGGATCAGCGTGATTTCTTCGTTGATGGCCGCCGCGCAGGTCGCGCTGCCGGCCTGGGTGCGCGCCCGTGGCCTGGCTTTTTTTTGGGTGGCATTCACCGGCAGCATGGCGGTCGGTAGCGCGCTCTGGGGGCAGATCGCTTCGTGGTTTGGTATACCTATGGCGCTGACAGTCGCTGCGCTGGGTGCGCTGGTGGGGATACTTGCAACACGCCGTTTTCGCATACGACAGCACGAGGTGTTGGACCTGACGCCAGCAATGCATTGGCCCACGCCACATCTCGGCGATGATGCAGAAATGGATCGTGGACCTGTCATGGTCACGGTCGAATATCTGATCGACACAGACAAACTGGAACAATTTTCCCATGCACTGCATCAGGTTCGCCGGCTCAGGCGGCGTGATGGCGCATTTATGTGGGAAATGTTTTCCGATGTTGAGGTACCAGGACGTTTTGTGGAATGTTTTATGGTCGAGTCATGGCTTGAGCACCTGCGGCAGCATGAGCGCGTAACTGTCGCTGATAAGCATATTTATGCCAAGGCACGCGAGTTCCACATCGGCGATAAGCCAGCGCATGTCACGCATTACGTCGCGTGGCATCTGCAGGATCGGTATTTATTTTGGTGATGAAAGTCGGGGCAGTAATTTTGTTTGCTGCGATTTTTGCATAAATTATGCTGACCTCAATGGCCTTCTCGTATCAATGCAGGCGTGCTGTTTCCTGTGGTGCGTCTTCAGGCATTTCCGCATGAACCAGGTTGCCTGATTTATCGGCGAATAGTGGTGCGCCGCAGTCGTCGCAAAACTCCATTGGGAATCGCTCGTGATGGTGCTTTTCACATGTGATACCGGTTTCCTGCAATAGCGCAAGGATCTCTTCGATCTGCGTTTTTTGCCAGTTCGGGTCTGGGTTTGCTGTTGTTATGCCCGGTAGTTCATCCTCTGTTTCTTCCTGCCCGTACAAAGGCCAGACAATACCGTAGACGACTTCATCGTTATGTCGGGTTGCAAAGGCGACGCGGTATTCGCTCAATGGGGTGCCAGACGACATGTCGCCAAAGCCGGCAACGACTGCGTACAAGCCAGCAGGCTCAAGCTCGAGGGTTTGAGTCAGGTAATGCACGGCAGCGCGGATGGATGCCGGTCGGATTTGCAGGTCCGCCTTGCGGCAGGCCGCGAAATAGGATTCAGGAAGCAACAAATCCACATGACAACCCGTAAGCAGGCGGACGATGTTTGCGCCTCCTTGAGCTTGCCATTGAGCCAGCGCTTCGGTTCTTTGTGTGGCGGCGCTGGCAGGCGTTTGTGCGGTTTGCCAGCGGAACAAAGGATTGCCAGCAGGAGCGGCGACGGCAGCTAGCAAATAACGCGTATCTGCCAAAAATGGCGCAGTTTCAGGTTCATTGGCAGCAGGTCGGTATGCGACGCCTTTAAGGGCTGCTTGCGCAAGCAGTTGAGTGGTCGCGTACGTCTCTGCATGGGTAAAAGGTAATTGGTCAATCGCGAATAAGGTTGGCGCCATGGCCAAGTGCGTGTCAGCGGCCAACACATGAGCCGAGAGTTGTGTTGATAGCGTCATCAACAAATCAGCCGGAATCGGGCCGGACGGGATAGAGAATCGGGTCCACGCCAGAATCGGCGCTGCAATCAGCAGCACGTCATACATCACACCATTGTGCTCAACGCAGCAGGATTCACTCGCCGCCTCGGTGGCGTGCAGCAGCACATCGTAAGCTGGCAATTCAGTTTTGAACAGGCTATCCAATGCCGCATCGAGCGCTTCCTGGCGTTTCCCCTTCAGCAATTTCTGAATGAGTGTGTCCATGCTGTTTTCCCAGACGCGCTTTTCCATCCGGCTACTTGCTTTGGCAGTTTCCTGTGCGAGCGAAATCAAGCGCTGGCTGTCGGCGGATAATTTGTTGGGAAAAAATTTTGAAGGTCGGCGCATAGTGGACAAATTTGATGATGCAGTAAGCGCTATTGTAACGGAGTTTGCATAATAAAACGCCGGACGAATCCGGCGTTTTTGTGCGCCATTAATGGCGATTATGCTGCCAGCAATTGCCGCAGTACAAATGGCAAAATCCCGCCGTGTTTGTAATAATCCACTTCGATCGGCGTATCGATGCGCAGCAGCAGTTCAACGTTTTTCTGGCTACCATTGCTGCGGGAAATGACGAGCGTGACTTTTTGTTGTGGCTTAAGTTCACCGTCCAAGCCTTCCAGGCTGAAACTTTCGTCGCCTGTGATGCCCAGTGTGTGCACACTGTCATTGTCCATGAATTGCAGTGGCAATACACCCATGCCAACCAGGTTTGCGCGGTGAATACGTTCGTAGGAACGAGCGATCACAGCTTTCACACCCAAGAGCTGCGTACCTTTCGCGGCCCAGTCGCGCGACGATCCGGTGCCGTACTCTTCGCCGCCGAAGATCACGGATGGAATGCCGTCATGCACATACTGCATCGCAGCGTCATAAATTGGCATTTGTTTGCCGCTTGGCTGGTGGATGGTGAAGCCGCCCTCAATCCGCGAACCGTCAGTTTTAGGTGGCAGCATCAGGTTGCGAATGCGCACGTTGGAAAAAGTGCCGCGTATCATGATTTCATGGTTGCCACGGCGTGAGCCGTAGGAGTTAAAATCGGCTTTCTGCACGCCGTTTGCGAGCAGCCACTGGCCTGCAGGGCTGGATTCCTGGATCGAGCCTGCTGGCGAGATATGGTCAGTCGTAATCGAGTCGCCAAAAACACCTAGCGCGCGGGCGCTGGAGATGTTTCCTGCAGTAGCTTTCGGATCCATTGCAAAGTCAGCGAAGAATGGCGGCTCGGCGATGTAGGTCGATTGCGGCCAGTTATAGACATCACCATTGGCGACGCCTTTGATGTTTTGCCACAGCTTGCCGGGTGCGCCCTTTACGTCGGCATAATTATCCTTGAAGTTTTTCGCGTTCATTGCAAACTTCATCAGCTTGGCGATTTCTTGGTCGGTCGGCCAGATGTCACCCAGCCAAATATCTTTGCCACCCTTGCCTTTGCCTACTGGCTCAGTCATCAAGTCGTGGCTGATGTTACCAGCGATCGCATACGCGACAACCAGCGGCGGTGATGCGAGGTAGTTGGCGCGAATATTTGGATGGATGCGGGCTTCAAAGTTGCGGTTGCCCGACAATACGGCCGCAGCGACGATGTCGTTTTTCGTGATCGCTTCATTCATGCCTGCAGTCAGGTCGCCGGCGTTGCCAATACAGGTGGTGCAGCCGTAAGCAGTTACGCCAAAGCCGAGTTTTTCAAGGTAAGGCAGCAATCCAGCAGCTTCAAGATAGGTCGTGACGATGCGCGATCCCGGTGCGAGCGAGGTCTTGATGTGTGGCGAGACGGTCAGCCCGGCTTCGACAGCTTTCTTCGCTAGCAAACCCGCTGCAAGCAGTACGTTAGGATTTGAGGTGTTGGTGCAGGAGGTGATAGCAGCAATCAGAATGTCGCCGTTTTTGACCTTGACGCCATCGTTGGTTTCATATTGGGTATCAAGGACTTCAGATTTTTTGTTGAAACCGTTTTCTGCCACTGGTTTTGAGAACAACTCGGCAAAATTTGCCTTCACATTACCGATCTCGATACGATCCTGTGGTCTCTTTGGACCAGCCAGCGACGGTGCGACGGTAGCGAGATCGAGCGTGACTTCGCGGGTGTAGTCGATTTGGCCAAGTTTGGGGATGCCAAACAATTTTTGTGCTTTGAAATAAGCTTCAAAAGCTTCGATTTCAGCTTTGGTGCGGCCGGTTCCCTTGAAATAATCGATGGTAACCTCGTCCACCGGGAAGAAGCCCATAGTTGCGCCATACTCTGGTGCCATATTGGCAATCGTGGCGCGGTCGGTAAGCGACAGTGATTTAGCACCTTCGCCAAAAAATTCGACAAACTTGCCGACGACTTTTTCCTTGCGTAGTAATTCGGTGATGGTCAGCACCAAGTCGGTAGCGGTACAGCCGCCACGCAATTTGCCGGTCAGGTTTACACCGATGACGTCAGGCGTCAGGAAATAGACCGGTTGCCCCAACATGCCAGCTTCGGCTTCAATGCCGCCGACGCCCCAACCAACCACGCCGATGCCGTTGATCATCGTGGTGTGGGAATCGGTACCGACCAGCGTGTCCGGGTAGTAGATGTCGCCTTTGGCGTCTTTTTGTTTATGTACGCCGCGCGCCAGATATTCCAGATTAACTTGGTGCACGATACCGAATCCCGGCGGCACGACACCGAATGTGTCAAATGCCTGCATGCCCCATTTCATAAACTGGTAACGCTCGTTGTTGCGCGCAAATTCCAGTTTCATATTCAGGTTGAGCGCATTTTTCTGGCGGAAGTGATCAATTTGCACAGAATGATCGACCACCAAATCAACCGGCACCAGCGGTTCGATGTTCTTCGGTTTTTTGCCCATCGTGGCAGCGACGTTGCGCATTGCAGCTAGATCAGCCAACAAAGGCACACCGGTAAAATCTTGCAATACGATACGCGATACCACAAACGGAATTTCATCCACACGTTCAGCATTCGGCTTCCAGTTTGCAAGCTGCTGCACATGTTCTTCAGTTACTTTTTTGCCGTCGCAGTTGCGCAGCACCGATTCCAGTACGATGCGGATCGATACCGGTAGGCGGGAGAGCTGGACACCCAGCTTTTTTTCCAGCGCGGGAAGAGAGTAAAAACGGCCTTTTTTGGTTTCCGAAAGTTTGAAATCCTTGAGTGTATTCATGGTGCTGCGGGACATGACTTCTCCAGACTTGAATTGCAAGTGCGTATAAAAACTGCAAGATTAGTAAAGTGGCGCCAGCGTTTACTGGCGCCAGAGTTGGTTTAGGTTGAATGCTTCAGCTGTTGAGCATCTTTACATTCGTTGGCAAGCTGATGCCCCTTATGGGAGTCTAGCAACATGCCCTTGGATGGTATGCCTATCCATACCAGACCACTCATTGGACCTTCATAGCGGTTTGCGCCAGTGGTGGTGTTGACCCGAAGCAGGGTATGGAGCTTGTCGCGCCAACGCACGGTGATTTGTTTGTCGTCGTTCGATGTTTTGAGAATAGTCAGCTTGTTACCTTGCTCGCAGCTGTAATGAGTGCTGGATAACCCGGAGATATCCACCGCTTCGCCCTCTTTGTCAGAAGCCGGTTCTTCTTTCGTTGTTTTTTTGCTTACTTTATTCTTGCTTGCCTGCTTGGTACTTGGCGCTGTCTCTGCCGCAGCCTGCGGGAAGATAAATGCGAAGCCGGCGGTCAGGAAAAGTGCGGAGATGAGTTTGCTCATGAAGGTTCCTTTATGCAACAACAGGCGGATGTCCGCGCAAATAGAATTTATATTATAAATGCTGTGGCGCTAGATGCCGATAAACCAGATGAAAATGCTTTTTTGAGTCGACAGGCATTTAATGCCATAGAGTGAGACAGCTTGTTTGTGATCTTTGTTCCCATTTTGCGCCGCAATTTTAACGTGGTCTGAAACTCCATGTGCCATCTTGACAATTCTTGGTGATAGAGATGGAACATATCTTGCAAATCATATTGTGAAAGCGTGGGCATTGAATGCAAAGTGACAAGAAGTCTCAAGTTTGCTTACCGAGTTGGGCCTTTATCCATTATCATTGATAGTTATTGTATTTTCTGATTAAAGATGCTTCCCTGATGAATGAGCCATGAACAATTCTGAAACCAAAGTTGCGCTAACATTTTCCGATGGCACACCATCCGTTGAGCTGCCGATCTATAAAGGGACGATTGGCCCGGATGCGATAGACATACGCCCGCTCTACGCCGCGACTGGCAAGCTCACTTACGATCCCGGTTTCATGTCGACTGCTTCTTGCAGTTCGGCGATTACCTACATCGATGGCGAACAGGGTGACTTGCTGTATCGCGGCTATCCGATTGAGCAGTTGGCGGTCGAGTGCGACTTTTTGGAAACTTGCTACTTGTTGCTGAAAGGCGAGCTGCCGAATGCTACCGAGAAAGATCAATTCACAAATGATGTGAAGCGCTACTCGATGGTGCATGAGCAGATGCAATTCTTTTATCGCGGATTCCGCCGCGATGCACATCCAATGTCGGTACTGGTCGCGACGGTGGGTGCCTTGGCTTCGTTTTACCATGACTCGCTCGATATTACCGACCCGAAGCATCGCGAGGTTTCAGCGCTACGCCTGATCGCCAAGATGCCAACGCTGGTTGCGATGTCATACAAATATTCGATCGGCCAGCCGTTTGTGTATCCGCGCAATGATTTGTCATATAGCGCCAACTTTATGCGAATGATGTTCGCTACGCCGTCTGAAGAGTATAAGGTGAATGATGTGCTGGTGCGTGCGCTGGATCGCATTCTCCTGCTGCATGCCGATCATGAACAGAATGCATCTACATCGACGGTGCGTTTGGCCGGATCGAGCGGTGCCAATCCATTCGGTTGCATCGCGGCAGGCATTGCCTGCCTGTGGGGGCCAGCGCACGGCGGCGCAAATGAAGCGACGCTAACGATGCTCAAGCAGATCGGCTCGGTCGAAAACGTTGCTGGCTTCATCGAGCAGGTGAAAAACAAGAGCCAAAGCGTCAAGCTGATGGGTTTTGGGCATCGTGTCTACAAGAACTTCGATCCGCGCGCAGTATTGATGCGCGAAACCTGCCATGAGGTATTGAACGAGCTGGGTCTGCAAAATGACCCATTGTTCAAGATTGCGCTTGAAATTGAAAAGGTGGCGCTGGAAGACGATTATTTTGTCTCACGTCGCCTGTATCCGAACGTCGATTTTTACTCCGGCATTGTGCAATCCGCGCTAGGCATACCGGTGTCCTTGTTCACCGGTATCTTTGCGATGGCGCGCACTGTAGGCTGGATCGCGCAATGGAAAGAGATGATTTCCGATCCAGAGCAGAGGATCAGCCGCCCGCGTCAACTGTATACCGGTTCGCCGCGCCGCGATGTTCCACCGATCTCTGACCGGGTTTAAGCTGCCGTCCATATTTTGATTTAATGCGAATCCGGTATTCGCACCAGCATTGGGATACATCAACACCGAATAATTAGTAAGAAGATATCGTCACTATCAATTAAGTATTGTTGTTTGCAATCCGCTATCCGGTCAGGCCGTGTCGCGGAAGGTTTGTACCCCCTAATATCGCGAAGCGCGAAAAAAGGTGAGCAAAATGATGCAGGAATATAGTTCCAGCACCTGTCTGTCGGCAGGTAATGCGCCGTACGTTGAAGAAATGTACGAGGCTTACCTTGTCAATCCGGTTTCTGTTCCTGAAAACTGGCGCGACTGGTTCAATGCGATGCAGTATGTGCCGGCCGTTGACGGTTCCAGTCGGCACGACGTCCCTCATGCTCCGGTAATTGCCTCTTTTGCGGAACGTGCCAAGTATGGCCCGTTCCGCCCCCTGGTTGCGCCTGTTAGTACCGAGATGGATCGCAAGCGGGTGGCCGCGCAGCAGATGACTGCGGCCTATCGTATTTTAGGTTCACGCTGGGCCAATCTCGATCCACTGCAACGTCAGCCCCGCCCCAACATTTCTGAACTTGCTCCGGCCTTTTACGGCTTCGGCGATGCTGATATGGATCTGGTATTCAATATCGGTAATACCTACTTTGGGAAGGAAACCGCTTCACTGCGGGATCTGCTGAATGCACTCCGTGACACTTATTGCAGGTCGATCGGCGCTGAATTCATGTACATCAGCGATCAGAAGCAAAAGCGCTGGTTGCAGGAACGTTTGGAATCCGTTCGCGCTACGCCTAAATTTTCGGCACAAAAGAAAAAATATATCCTGGAGCGTTTGACCGCAGCAGAAGGTTTGGAGCGCTATTTACATACCAAATATGTTGGGCAGAAACGTTTCTCTCTGGAAGGGAGTGAGAGTGCTTTGGCAGCATTGGATGAGGTGATTCAACGAGCAGGTGAAAGCGGTGTGCAGGAAATCGTGATCGGCATGGCGCATCGGGGTCGTTTGAATGTACTGGTGAATATTTTTGGCAAAATGCCAGCAGATTTGTTTGCTGAATTCGAAGAGTTGCATGTTGCGGATTTGCCATCCGGTGATGTGAAATATCATCAGGGATTTTTTCGGGATGTTTCAACGCCAGGCGGGCCGGTACATCTGTCACTTTTATTCAACCCATCGCATCTTGAAATCGTTAATCCGGTGGTGGAGGGGTCTGCCAGAGCGCGGATGGATCACCGGCAGGACGCCGGCGGATCACAGGTATTGCCGATACTGGTGCATGGCGATGCATCTTTCGCTGCACAGGGTGTGGTGATGGAGACGCTGAATTTGGGGCAGACGCGCGGCTACAGTACGGGTGGCACAGTGCACATTGTGATTAATAATCAGATTGGTTTTACTACCTCAGACCCACGCGATGCACGCTCGACACTGTATTGCACCGATGTCGCAAAAATGGTCGAGGCGCCTGTTCTCCATGTTAATGGTGATGACCCGGAAGCGGTGGTATTGGCGACGCAGATTGCGCTTGATTTCCGGATGGCGTTCAAAAAGGATGTCGTGATTGATGTCGTTTGTTTTCGCAAATTGGGACACAATGAACAGGATACGCCGGCACTGACGCAACCGCTGATGTACAAAAAAATCGGTCAGCATCTTGGTGTGCGGAGAATCTATGCGACCAAGCTAGCGGCACAGGGCGTCATCTGGCACGGTGAGGATGAAGGCATGGCCGCATCCTTCCGTAAACTCATGGATGCCGGTGTACACAATGCGGCGCCGGTTATCGCCAATTACAAAAACCAGTCATCGGTTGATTGGACGCCATTTTTGAACCGCAGGTGGACAGATGCGGCGGACACCGCGATACCGCAGGAAGAGTTAAAGCGTCTATCTGAGCGCATTACAAAAGTTCCGGCAGGTTTTGCGCTGCACCCGCTGGCAGAACGCGTCTTGAATGACCGCGCGGCGATGGGGCGCGGGGAAATGGATATTGATTGGGGCATGGCAGAACATCTCGCCTTCGCTTCGCTGCTGTCCTCTGGCTACCCCATACGTTTATCCGGGCAGGATTCGGCCCGAGGCACTTTCATGCACCGGCATGCGGTGTTGCATGACCAGAACAGTGAGCGCTGGGGGGATGGCAGCTACACACCCTTGCAGAACGTGTCAGATAAACAGGCACCTTTTACCATCATCGATTCGGTCTTGTCGGAAGAGGCGGCGCTCGGGTTTGAATATGGCTACTCGACAGCCGTGCCCAACACCATGACGATCTGGGAGGCACAATTCGGCGATTTTGCGAATGGTGCGCAGGTGGTGATAGACCAGTTCATCACTTCGGGTGAAGTGAAATGGGGACGCTCGTCCGGTCTGGTGATGCTGCTGCCGCACGGTTATGAAGGCCAAGGGCCTGAGCACTCGTCCGCCAGGTTGGAGCGCTACTTGCAACTTTGTGCTGACAATAATATCCAGGTGGTGCAACCGACGACCGCAGCGCAGATTTTCCATCTGTTGCGCCGTCAGATGATCCGCATGTTCCGCAAACCGCTGGTCATACTCACGCCGAAATCGCTGTTGCGCAACAAGGATGCCGGATCACCATTGCATGACTTGGCAAATTTTTCTTTTCAAACCGTTATCGGTGAATTGGACGAAACCATTGATGCCGGCAAGGTTCAACGTGTGCTGCTTTGTTCTGGCAAGGTGTATTTCGATTTGATTCACGCGCGACGTGAATTTGAAAGATGCGATGTCGCCATCATTCGCATGGAGCAACTGTACCCTTTCCCGCATAAGGCCTATGCAGACGAATTGAAAAAATACCCTGTTCTGTCGGAAGTCGTATGGGTGCAGGACGAGCCGCAAAATCAGGGTGCCTGGTTCCAGATTCAGCATAATGTTCTAGGCCAGATGGAGGCAGGGCAAAAACTCGCGTATGCCGGCCGCCCGGCCAGCGCATCACCAGCGGTTGGTTACTACTACAAGCATATTGCGCAACAAAGAGAGTTGTTGGCGATGGCCTTTGCCAGGTTGAAAGGGGCTGTTCTTACCAAATAAATTCGGCGTCAATTTATGAATAGACACGTAGTGAGCATCGGAGAAATCTATGGCAATTTTTGAAGTCAAAGTCCCGCAATTGTCGGAGTCGGTTGCGGAAGCAAGTTTGCTGACGTGGCACAAGCAGGTCGGAGAAGCGGTTAGCCGCGATGAAAACTTGATCGACCTCGAAACTGACAAGGTGGTGCTGGAGTTGCCGGCACCAAATGCGGGCGTGGTGACCAAGATCGTCAAGGGTAATGGTGAAAAGGTCGTCGCAGGCGAAGTCATTGCGCTGATTGATAGCGAGGCCGTTGCCACGGTCCTGCCGGAAAAAAAGGCGGAGGCGCAATCCGTGTTGGCCAGTGACGGTCCCGTGCGTGCAATTGCCGCAGATAGTGCTGCCATTGCGCTACAGGCATCCGAGCCAGCCGCTAGCGACAAGGAGCAGAGCGTGGCAAAGCCCGATGTGCCTGCCGCTGGTACGCTCATAGCGCCACTCCTGCAGCCGGTGCCGGTGACGCTGGAGATAGGGGCGCGTCCCGAAGACCGGGTGCCTATGAGCCGTTTACGTGCCCGTATTGCGGAGCGCTTGGTGCAATCACATCTGGCCACAGCAACGCTGACAACCTTCAACGAGGTTGATATGCAGGCGGTGATTGATTTACGCAATAAATACAAAGACAAGTTTGGTGAAGAGCATGGCGTCAGGCTCGGTTTTATGTCATTTTTTGTCAAGGCTGCGGTTGCCGCACTGAAGAAATATCCGATCATTAATGCATCGATCGATGGCAGCGATATTGTGTATCACGGCTATTTCGACATCGGTATCGCGATTGGTTCGCCGCGCGGCTTGGTGGTGCCAGTGATACGCAATGCGGACCAAATGTCGATTGCAGATATTGAAAGGCAGATCAATACATTCAGCGTGCAAGCCAGCGCGGGCCATTTAACTCTGGAAGATCTGACAGGCGGCACTTTCTCTATTTCAAATGGCGGGGTGTTCGGTTCCATGCTGTCTACGCCGATCATTAATCCGCCGCAGTCTGCCATTCTTGGCATCCATGCAACCAAAGATCGCGCTGTGGTGATCGATGGGCAGATTGTGATTCGTCCGATCAACTATTTGGCGCTATCCTACGACCATCGTTTGATTGACGGGCGGGAGGCGGTGCAGGCGCTGGTGGCGATCAAGGATGCGATGGAAGATCCGGCGCGTCTACTACTCGATATTTAGTATCGAGGAGGGCTGAGAGGGACCGAGCAATTCGATGTGAGCGTAATTGGTGATACGTGTGCTTGCTCGAATCAATTTCAATTTAATACCTTGCTCGTCTATACTTGCCGGAAATTTCCTCTGCCGCTTATGAGTTTTTTTTATGGTTTGACGGTATGCATTGCTGGTTAACGAATATGAAGGAAAAATAGTGAACATAAGGCTTGTGGGTGATTTTCAACGCTGGTGTCATGGCTTGGGTATAGTCCTAGCTTTGTCTGCGTTTGTGTCCCTAGTTTTTGCGCAGGATGCCGTTGCTGCACCGAAAGCCTCGGCTTCTGCCAATGCGGATGTGTCGCCGCCATTGCCGGTCAATCTTCGTGAGCGTTATCCCGCTCATAGTATCGTTTCTGTCGAGCAGGCCGATCACGCACTGAAGGATGTGGCGCAGGAGCGTGCTGCAATTGAAGAACGCTTCAAGTATGAGGAAAAAGCGTGCTACCGAACCTTTTTGGCAAACCGCTGTGTGGAGAAAGCCAAGGAGCACCGTCGCAATGGTTTAGATGGACTCAATCCAGTCAAGATAGAGGCAGATCGCTACAAACGCCATAACGCGGTAGTCAAGCGCGACAAGGCGCTGGAAGATAAGCGGATCAAGGAGGCGGCGCGTATTCAGCCAGCTTCCGATGTGCACGCAGACAAACTCAAGGCAAAGCAGGCACAGGCGCAAGCGAAGGACGCTGCAGATGCGCCCAAGCACGTCGAGAATGATAACGCGTTTGAGAAAAAACAGCGTGACTATCAGGAGCGGCAGCGCAAACAGGCAGAAAAAAAAGCCAATGCAGATTTAAAGCGTAAGAAAAAAGCGGATGACGCTGCTGCTGAGGCTGCAAAGAATCAGAAGCTACAATCTAGCGCAAGCGCTTCGGCCAGCGTCAAATAGACGTTTTATTCAAGGCAACCAGCTTGACGATGGCTAGTGAGCAATTGTCACCATGGCCGTTCGCGCGTTCGCGCGCTTTAGCGATGATTGCCTCTGCCGCATCGCGCGGCGTGTTCATTGCGACCAGAGGCGCGAGTTCCGCGTCGCTGAAATAACTCCATAATCCATCGGAACAGAGCAAAAAGGCATCCCCCACTTTCAGGTTGTGGTGATGGCCTATGGTGATATACGGGTCTTGCCGACCGCCCAATCCATTAACCAGCAGGTTGGACAGACGGTGCTTCTTTGCCTCTTCACGCGTAATTTCGCCCTTTGCCACCAGTGTTTCTACGTGCGAATGATCGATGGTGTGTTCGCGGAAATTGGGTCCTTCGAAGCGGTACAGGCGGGAGTCGCCAGCGTGTGCCCAAACTGCGTTTCTGTCAGGTGTTAATACCATCGCCACCATCGTGGTATGCGGTTTGTTGCTCGCAGTCATGCCAATTAGCTTGATGATGGTATGCGATTCCATCACGATGGCTTCCAGCAGCGACTCTACCGTATGCGTGAGCGGTGAAAATTCATCAAAAAGCTGTTTGGCCGAGTGAATGATTTGCTCTGCAGCCATTGCGCCACCGCTGCTGCCGCCCATCCCGTCTGCCAGAACCGCCAGCATATAGCCGGGCGCTTTGGGTGCGGCCAAAAGCATCACGCGATCCTGCTGCTCCTTGCGGTCGCCAATATGCTGTCCGGTTCCTGCTTCTATTTGGTATTTGGTCATGCCTGAAAAAGTGTAAATTCTTAGCTACAAACAAGAATCATAGCAAATTATCCGTGCCAATTTTAATAATCATGCGGCATAGTAAGCTGCGGGTTAAAGAGAGGCATTGGTGTACCATTCCGGATGTGGGCGTTTGTTGCGCCTCTATTGTTTTATAGGTTAGAAAACAGTTTCATTTTGAGTAACGATATTTCCACACCGCCGCCGCAAGGCGAGCATGACGCCGACATTGTGCAACTTTTTTCCGCTTCCGGTCCCTTGGGGATGGCAGTCGACGGGTATCGTGTGCGCGACGCGCAAACGGACATGGCCAAGTCGATTGCCAGTGCGATCAATTCGGCGCAAGTTCTGATCGCCGAAGCGGGCACTGGCACCGGCAAGACCTTTGCTTATCTGGTCCCTGCGCTGCTCTGGGGCGGCAAAGTTATTCTATCTACTGGCACTAAAAATTTGCAGGACCAGTTGTTTCTGCGCGACATCCCGACTGTGCGCAAGGCACTGAATGCGCCCGTATCGGTTGCACTGCTGAAGGGGCGCGCAAATTATCTCTGTCATTTCCATCTGGAACGCACCATCAAGAATAACCGTTTGACCTCGCGCGACGATGTCGGCTATCTGCGCGCGATTTCACGCTTTGCCAAAACAACCCAGACGGGTGACAAGGCGGAGTTGTCATCGGTGCCGGAGAATGCCTTGCTCTGGACGCTGGTTACGTCGACGCGCGACACATGCCTGGGTGCGGAGTGCCAGAATTACAAGGATTGTTTTGTGATGAAGGCACGGCGCGAAGCGCAGCAGGCCGATGTGGTGGTGGTCAATCATCATTTGTTCTTTGCCGATGTCGCATTGAAGGATAGCGGCGTGGCCGAGTTGCTACCGACTGCCAACACCGTGATATTCGATGAAGCGCACCAGTTGCCTGACACCGCTACGCTGTTTTTTGGCGAATCTGTTTCGACCTCGCAGGCGCTAGAGCTGTGCCGCGATGTATTGGCGGAAGGACTATCGCATGCGCGCGATGGCGCAAAGTGGGCGGAAGTGATTGCGCCGGTCGAGAAAGCCACGCGCGACTTGCGCCTGACGTTCCCGCAGGATTTTGTGCGCCTATCGGTGGCTCAGGTTGCGCCGTCGAGCGCTTTCTTCCCGGCCTTGCAAAAGCTCCAAAGTGAACTCAAGCCGATGATTGCGACGCTGGAAAGCCAGGCAGAGCGCGCTGAAACCATCGCGCAATGCCGCAACCGGGCGATTGCGCTGGCAGATGCGCTCGAGCGTTGGAGCGCGAAGGTTTCGAAGGAATCGGGCGATGCAGAAACAGTGCTTTGGGTTGAGGCTTTTTCAATGTCGCTGCAACTGCACCAGACCCCGTTGTCGATTGCACCGATTTTCACCAAGCAGCGCGAAGGTACGCCACGCGCCTGGATCTTCACGTCTGCGACGCTAGCAGTTAAAAACGACTTCCATTATTTTGTGTCGCAGATGGGCTTGGGCAGCGAAGCTGCGCAAACCTGGCCTAGTCCGTTCGACTATGCACAACAAGCGCTGTTGTATGTGCCGAGCGGCATGCCCGAGCCGAATTCGAGAGACTATACCGATGCGGTGATTGATGCGGCGCTGCCGGTGATTGAGGCATCAGGCGGGCGCGTGTTTCTGCTGTGCACCACGATCCGTGCGGTCAATCACGCTGCCGAGCGGCTGCGCGCAGAGTTCAAGGCGCGCGATTTGCCATTTCCGTTGATGGTACAGGGCGAGGCGGGACGTACCGAATTGCTCGACCAATTTCGGGCAGCGGGCAACGCGGTGCTGATTGGCAGCCAGAGTTTCTGGGAAGGGGTCGACGTGCGTGGCGATGCGCTATCGGTCGTGATCATCGACAAGCTGCCGTTTGCACCACCGGACGATCCTGTGCTCGCCGCCCGGATTGCCGCGATGGAAAAGAATGGTTTGAACGGCTTCATGGAGCACCAGTTGCCAGAAGCGATTATCAGTCTGAAACAGGGCGCAGGCCGCCTGATTCGTGATGAAACCGATCGCGGTGTGCTGATGATTTGTGACCCGCGTTTGATTTCCAAGTCCTACGGCAAGCGGATCTGGCAAAGTCTGCCGCCGTTTACCCGCACGCGTGAGCTGGCCGATGTGCTGGCGTTTTTCAGCTGACCGGACGACGCCAGCTAGACAAAATCGCCTTGCAATGCAAATTAAATTTTATAATCAATAGGTTAAATGCAACTAATAACGCGCCGCGTTATTAGTTTTGGCGTCGCAGCCTCGTTTGAGCCTGAAAATGCTGATTTGCCTAATATTTAAGCATTATTTGCATAAAAATTAGGCAATTATAGGCCGTGAAGGTGACTGTTTTACGGGAGTATGTTGCTGTATTTGCTGGATAGGTAGTAAATACGGGCGGAGGAGGAAATACACCTAGGGAGTACACGTTACGGTACTCCGCAAGAATTTATTTCATTCTGTCTTCAGCCAACCCACAGGACAACCAGCGCGGCGAATAGGCAATAACAACCGAAAAAATGCCAACGCCCCTGCTCAAGCCAACGCGAAAGCCATCGGAGCGCCACCAGTCCGGCTAGAAAACTAAAGACCATGCCTAGGACGCACGGGCCGACGAGGCTCAGCAAATCGCTGGTTTGCGACAGTGAATCAACGATATGCGCTTTATAGAGTCGGTACGCTTCCTTAACAATCACCGCGGGTGTCAGTGCTACAGCCAACGCGAAACTGAACTCCTCGGCACGTCGGCGAGCCACGCCCAAAGCCAGTCCGGTTGAGATTGTTGCGCCGGAACGAGAAAATCCGCGAAATGGCAGGCACAAGCCTTGTACCGCACCAATCCACACAGCCTTCAATGTCGATAAATCTCCCTCTTTTTTTTCACGGAAGCGGGACGACACAATGATCAGCACCCCGGCTGCAGCCAATGCGCAAGCCATCAGTCTGGCGTTGCCGAACAGATGTTCGATTTCGAAACTGGAGGCATTGCCGGCGAAGAAGAATTTGATCAGATAGAGCATGGTCAAGCCGACGATGCCGGTTACGATTGTTGCTGCGACGATGTAAAGCGCATTGACGCGAAATGCCTGCATCGAACTGAAGTAGGTGGCGCGCCAGGATTTCCAGAAATAAACGATGACGGCAAACATCGTGCCGGTGTGCAGCATTACCAGAAACAGCGTCATCTGCGGGGTGGTCGGGTCCAGTCCCATTAGTTTTTCAGCCACGATGACGTGGGCGGAACTGGATACCGGCAATAGTTCCGCGGCACCTTGGATTATCGCCAGAATGAGTATTTGAATTAAGCTCATAAAAAATTAATGTGGAATAAGTGAAACAAAGCGAGATTGTCCCACATAAATCACACTCGGATTCGAGATAAACGGCTTCTGTTATCGGATTGACTGCCCGATTCGATACGCTTCGAAGCTCTGCGATGATGTGTGGTTATTCGTAGCGCAAGGCCTCGATGGGCAACAATTTGGATGCCTTGTGCGCCGGATAAAATCCGAAAAATATGCCGATGCCGGCGGAGAAGCCGACTGCCAGTAGGATCGCATGGATAGACAGTTCTGTCGCCCAGCCGGCAAATTTGGCGATGATGAACGAGCCACTGACGCCAAGCACGATGCCAATGAAGCCACCGATCAGCGACAGCGTGACCGCTTCGACCAGGAATTGCGTCAGGATGTCCCTTCCCCGCGCGCCAACTGCCATGCGCAGCCCGATTTCGCGGGTGCGCTCGGTGACTGACACCAGCATGATATTCATGATGCCGATGCCGCCGACCAGCAGCGATACTGACGCGACCGCGGCCAGCAGCAGCGCCATGATGCGCGACGATTCTTCTTGCGCTTGCAGGATTTCAGTCAGGTTGCGGATCGTATAAGCATCTTCTTGCCCTGGCTGGGTGCGTTGTCTCTGGCGCATCAGGTCGCCGATCTTTTCTTCGGCATCCTTCATGTTGGCGCCTTCGAGTACCTTGACTTGAATCACGCCAACGCGCCGCAATTTGCCCTGTGTATTCCCAAATAGCCGGTTGCGGAAGGTTGCCAGCGGGATCATCGCGACATCATCCTGATCCTGGCCCAGCATGCTCTGGCCCTTTTTGCTAAGCACGCCGATGACGGTGAATGGCACATTTTTGATACGAACGGTCTGATCGAGCGGATCGGCATCGCCAAATAATTGGGTCGCTACCGTCTGGCCGATGATTAGCACCTTGGCAGAGCCAGTGAGTTCCGCTTGCTCAAACATGCGGCCAGTGGCGACCGGCCATTCACGGGCTTCGAAAAAATCCGGGGTGACACCATTGATCTGGGTGGCCCAGTTATTGTTGCCTGCAATCATTTGTGCGCCGCCGCGATTAGACGGTGCTGCAACCTGTACTTCCGGCACTTCTTTCGCAATCGCGATGGCATCGTCTTCGGTCAGGTTCTGGTTGGCACCAGAGCCAAGGCGCACACCGGATGCAGTGGTTGAGCCGGGGAGGATGATCATCAGGTTCGATCCCAGGCTTTTGATTTGATTCTGGATGCGTGCTTGCGCGCCACCGCCGACGGCAATCATTACGATGACGGCGGCAACGCCAATGATGATCCCGAGCATGGTTAACATCGAGCGCATCTTGTTCAGACGCAGTGCATTGATCGCAATGCGCAGGGTTGCCAGCAGATTCATGTGTGAACCTCCGGCAATGGCATGTTGGCCAAGTCCGCTTCGGCATTTTCCGGCTCGTTTGCGACGTCGCTGATGACTTGCCCGTCGCGGAAGGTGATGATCCGAGATGCAAATGCGGCGATTTCGCGTTCATGCGTGACGATCACTATGGTCATGCCCTGGTGGCTGAGCTTTTGCAGCAGCGCCATGATTTCGATGCTGGTGCGTGAATCCAGTGCGCCAGTCGGCTCGTCGGCGAGGATGAGTGAGGGATTGTTCACCAGACCACGCGCAATCGCCACCCGCTGTTGCTGGCCGCCGGAAAGTTCCGCCGGCGTATGGCCGGTGCGCTCGGACAGACCAACTTGAGTCAGCCTTTGCAGTGCGCGCTCTTTGCGTTCAGCTGGCGGTACGTTGGAATACAGCAGTGGCAATTCGACGTTTTCCTGTGCCGAGGTGCGCGGCAGTAGATTAAATTGTTGGAAAACAAAACCAATGCGTTTGTTGCGGATGGCCGCCAAATCGTCATTTGGTAAGTCGGATACCTTCTCGCCAGCAAGCAGGTAATCGCCGGAGGTGGGCAGGTCGAGGCAGCCGAGCAGATTCATGAAGGTCGATTTGCCCGAGCCGGATGCGCCCATGATGGCGACAAATTCACCTTCGGCTATCGAGATCGACACATTGCGCAGTGCAAGCACATGCTGCTCGCCCATTATGTATTCTTTGACGAGGTTGCGAGTTTCTATCAGGGCTGCCATGGATGTTTACGGCACTAGAACATACGCGGACCAGCGGGCGGCGTGGCTGGTTTGGCGCCGGACTGAGTTTGGGCAATGCCAACCAGGACTTCCATGCCTTCTTTCAGATCAGGTGATATCACCTCGGTCATGGTGCCGTCAGTCAGCCCGACGCGCACGCTCATTTCCTTCGGTTTGCTGTTTTCACCCATCACAAAGATGCGACCGGCTGTGGTTCCTGAAGTCCTGCGGCTGGAAGATTCGGCATTGATCTCTTCGAATTTCTTTTTCTGCTCCGGCGTCAGGATTTCTGCGACCTGTATGCGCATTTCACTGCGTGCGCGTTCCACCAGTTTTTTGCGGTCGGCTTCCGTTGTTTGCCGCAGCGAGCTCATTTTTTCTCGCAATGCGTTGAATATCGCATCAAGCTTTGTTTTTTGCTCGTCGCTGAGTTCAAGATCTTTTTCCAGACGCTCACGCTGTGCCTTGATCTGGTTTGCGCTACCGGCTTGAGCAGTATTGGACGCCGCCGACTGACTACTTGCGCCTGCTGGTTTGAAGCGCAGCGCTGCATTTGGCACACGCAAAACCTCGTCGCGTGTTTCGGTCACTAGGCGTACGTTCGCGGTCATGCCTGGCAGTAACTCCTTGTTTGGATTGGCGGTGGCCACTTCTACCACGTAGGTGACAACGTTGGACGCAATTTGTGCCGACTTGCGGATTTGTTTGACCGCGCCTTCAAAGGTGCGTCCAGGATACGCATCGACAGTAAATGTCGCCTTTTGCCCATCGCGGATGCGGCCGATTTCTGCTTCGTCAATGGAGGTGTCAATTTGCATGTCCTCTAGGTTCTCGGCAATGACAAAGAGTTCGGGCGCTTGCAGACTGGCTGCGACCGTTTGTCCTTTTTCAATGCTGCGTTTGATCACAACGCCGTTAACCGGCGCCCGGATAGCCGTGCGTTCCAGATCGATCTTGGCTTGCGACAAGATAGCCTCCTTCTGCTTTATGCCGGCCTCTGCGACGGCGACCTGCGCTTTTGCCGATTTCACCTGCTCGGCTAGCGCGTTGTAAGTCGCTTGTGAGGTGTCGCGTGCGGAGGGAGAGAGGAAACCCTTGGCAATCAGTTGCAGATTGCGCTCGTAATCGCGCTTCGCATTGTCGGTGTTTACCTGAAGCCTCGCCACCTCTGCTCGCTGCATCAAAACTTGTGCGCGTGCGGCATCCAGATCAGCTTGTGCTTGGCGAACTTTGTATTCAAAGGTTTCCGGGTCAATGCGTGCAATTAACTGTCCGAGCTTGACTTCTGTGTTGAAGTCAGCAAACAATTCCTTGATCTGCCCGGAGACTTGCGAGCCGACCTGTACCGATACCACCGGGTTGAGGGTGCCGGAGGCGGCTACGCTGGCGACTATGGTGCCTTTTTCTATCTTGGCGGTTTTATATTCCTGCCCAGCGTTACCTTGCAATCCGAAAAATAGTCCAATCAGGCACAGCAGTACGACCAGTCCAATCAAGAGCCAGACTCGCCAAGTTCGCAAAAAATTCAGTAGCCGGTTCATAGTTATGCAAGGAATTTGATCGAATGTTTGCATTTTACTAGCAATTTCCTATGCCAAGTTTGATGTTTTGTAACAAGTGATTTCGTTTGACTTTCATCTCATTGACGCTAACGCGGAGAAGGCCTACATTACTGACTCACGAGTAAGTAATGCCAAATTGGCGTAATTAAATGCAATCTTCATCAAAGACAAATCCGCGCTGGGCGCGCCGCAAGGAGGCGCGACCGGGAGAGCTGCTTGCCGCTGCGCTGGATTTGTTTGTCGAGCGCGGCTTTGCCGCGACCCGGCTGGAGGATGTGGCGCAAAGAGCCGGTGTGTCCAAGGGGACGCTCTACCTGTATTTCTCCTGCAAGGAGGATCTTCAAGGCTGTCGTGCGAGAAAGCCTGCTGCTCGTGCTGGGCGAAGCAGAAGAGATTGTCAGTAATTTCTCTGGCGACAGTAGCGAGCTGTTTCAGCGCATCATTCATGGGTGGTGGGAGCAGATAGGCAATACCAAGCTCTCAGGCATCAGCAAGCTGGTCATGTCAGAGTCGGGCAATTTCCCTGAACTCGCCAGTTTTTATCATAAAGAATTCATTGCTCGCGGGATGGCGATGATTACGAGTATGCTGGAGCGGGGCGTTGCTAGGGGTGAATTCCGTGCCATTGATACGTCTGAAGTCACCCAAGTCATCATTGCGCCCGTGATGATGCTGATGATGTGGAAACATTCGTTTGGCGCCAGCAAAATAACGCCGATCTCCCCAGAGATTTACCTGAATAACATGATCGATCTTTGCCTACGCGGATTGCTCACCAATAACTCACCGTCAATGCGATGAATCTTCCCCTTCTACACAAATTAAAAGCCAAGCTGCAGCGCCGGCATCTGTGGATCATGTTTGCAGTGCTGGCACTGCTGCTTGTCATGATTATTGTCGTTTTGAAGCAGCGAAGTAGCGCTCCTGCCGCAGCTGCATCGCAAGCGCCTGCGACCATCGAATTTTTGACTAGCGACGTGATCAAGGTGAAATTGGGCGATTTGCGCAGCATATTGCCTTTGTCCGGCGCACTGCGTGCAGTCAATCAGGTGTCAATTAAATCCAAGCTGAGTGCCGAAGTGCGTGAGGTGCTGGTGCGCGAGGGCGAGTCGGTCAAGGCTGGGCAGGTTTTGCTCAAAATGGATACGAGCGAATACCAGGCGAAGGTCGATCAGGCAAAGGGTGCATTGCAGGCGGCGCAGGGCCAGCTTGATATTGCCACGCAAACGCGCAACAACAACAAATCTCTGCTCGACAAAGGCTTCATTTCAAAAAATGCATTTGATAATGCGCAAAGCCAATACCAGATTGCCGTATCCAACGTGAAGTCGGCTAAAGGCGCGCTCGACGTCGCACAAAAAGCATTGAACGACACGGTAATACACGCGCCGATTGACGGCCAAATAAGTATCCGCGCGGTGCAGCCGGGTGAAAAAGTTGCCACCGACAGCAAGCTGCTTGAAATTGTCGATTTGCGGCTGATGGAAATGGAAGCGGCAGTGCCAGCTGCCGATATCGTCAATGTGACGGTGGGCCAGGAAGTGGAGCTCAAAGTGGAGGGCTTGCCAGACGTGATTCCGGGCAAACTTACACGCATTAATCCGTCGATCCAGACAGGCTCGCGCTCAATTTTGGTCTATATCCAGGTCGATAATCCGCAAGGCAGATTACGTATGGGGATGTTTGCTGAAGCCAAGTTAACACTGACGAAAAAAACCGGGGTGTTGAGTGTGCCGCAGTCGGCAGTTCAGGCCGAATCGGGCAAGCCTATCGTGTACGCGATCGAAAATGAGAAACTGGTGCCAATTGCAGTCACGACCGGCATCACTGGCGATGATGGCGAAGGCAGTGCGATCGAGGTTGTCAGTGGTCTGGACAAGGATATGACTGTCGTCAAGGTCAATCTCGGTAATTTGCTGGGCGGTACGTCAGTTCGATTCGCTAAGCCCGCAAAATAAGGATAGCGCCATGTGGTTTACCCGTATCAGCATCAACAATCCAGTACTGGCAACCATGATGATGGCCGCGCTGCTGGTGCTTGGGCTGTTTTCATACCAGCGTTTGCGGGTTGATCAGTTTCCCGATATAACCTTTCCGATTGTGGTGGTGCAGACCGAATATCCGGGTGCATCGCCGGAAACGGTCGAGTCCGACCTTTCGCGCAAAATTGAAGAATCGGTTAACACGATCAATGGCATCAATAGCATCACGTCGCGTTCGTATGAAGGCGTGTCGGTTGTCATCATCGAATTTGTACTGACTGTCGATCCGGCACAAGCGGCACAGGACGTGCGCGAAAAAGTCGCGGTGGTCAAAGCTGGATTTCGCAAAGAGGTCAAAGAGCCGAAGGTGACGCGCTACGATCCGGCTGACCGCCCGATCTATTCAATTTCAGTGACTAACGACGACAGCATCAAGCAGCGCAGCTTCCGTGACCTGACTACGGTTGCCGATCAGGTGGTGAAGAAACGTCTGGAAAATGTGCGTGGCGTCGGCTCTGTCTCACTGGTCGGCGGCATCAAGCGTGAAGTGCAGATTTACGTCAAACCGGGCGAAATGGAATCACTCGGCATAGGCGTAGAGCAAGTGATCAACGCGGTACGCAACGAAAATCAGGAGCTGCCTGCAGGCGCGGTCCGATCTCTGGCCAGTGAAAAGATCGTACAGGTGCAGGGCCGTATCAAAAATCCGGCTGACTTCGGGCGCATTATCGTTGCGCGACGCGGGGCGCAACCCGTGTTCCTGTCTCAGATAGCGACAATTGTTGATGGGCAGGAAGAGCAGGAAAGCTTGGCGCTATATAACGGCAATCGCACTTTGGCGCTCGATATCCTGAAGGCGCAGGGAGAAAATACTATCGACGTGGCTGATGGTTTAGCCGCGGTTATCAAGGACATGGAGCCGCAATTAAAGGCGCTGTATCCGGGGGTTAAGGTTGAAGTGATCCGCGATGGTTCGCGCCAGATTCGGGTCGGCGTGAAGAATGTGCGCAGCACGATGATTGAGGGTGCCGCGCTGACGATTTTAATTGTTTTCCTGTTCCTGAATTCCTGGCGCTCGACAGTCATTACCGGACTGACATTGCCTATTTCGCTGATCGGGACTTTTTTGTTCATGTACATGTTTGGCTTCACAATCAACATGATCACCTTGATGGCGTTGTCATTATGCGTTGGCTTGCTAATCGACGATGCGATTGTGGTGCGTGAAAATATCGTGCGCCATGCCGGTATGAAGGTGAATGGCAAATTCAAAGATCACAAAACAGCAGCACTTGAGGGCACTCAGGAAATTGGCTTGGCGGTATTGGCAACCACGTTTTCGATTGTTGCGGTATTTCTGCCAGTTGGTTTTATGGGTGGGATTATTGGGCGTTTTTTCCACCAGTTCGGCGTTACCGTTACTGTCGCGGTACTGATTTCGATGTTTGTCTCGTTCACGCTTGATCCGATGCTATCGTCGATCTGGCCCGATCCAGATGTGCATGGTGAAGGTGGCGCGCGCACGGGACTGTACGCAAAAACCATAGGCCGTGTTCTGGGTGTGTTTGAACGCTTTGTGCAATGGATTACCGTTACCTATCAGCGCATGTTGAAATGGTCGCTGCTGCATCGTCGCACGACTTTAGTGATTGCAGTGCTGACTTTTGTTGCAGGCCTCGCGATACCGGTCAGCGGGCTGATCGGATCGGAATTTGTGCCACAGGCGGATTATTCCGAAACCGGTGTCACCTTCTTTACGCCGGTCGGCTCATCGCTAGAACTGACCGAGAGCAAGGCGCGTCAGGTAGAAACGGTGTTGCGCGAATTTCCAGAAGTGCTGGATACCTATGTGTCGATCAATACTGGCGCATTGCAGGGCAAAAATTTTGCATCGGTATTTGTGCGTCTGAAACCGCGTGACCAGCGCGAACGCAACACTGCGCAAATGAGTGTGCCTTTGCGTGAACGCCTATCGCAGATTGCTGGGATTACGATCACCCATATCGGTGCCCTGGATGGGGTCGGCGGCGACAATAAGCAGATTCGTCTGAGCGTACTAGGTGCAGACCTTAAGCAACTCGCGACAATTTCAGAGGAAGTGCAACGCAAGATGCGTGCGATTCCTGGCATCGTTGATATTGATTCCAGCCTGAAGGCAGAAAAACCCACAATTTCTATCGAGCCCAAACGTGATCTTGGCGGTGACCTGGGTGCGGGTGTCGCACAGATTGGCAATGCACTGCGACCTTTCCTCGCTGGCGAAGCAGCCAGTACCTGGCGTGCGCCGGATGATGAAAATTATGACGTCAATGTGCGCCTCTCGCCATCTGATCGGGTCAATATTGACGATTTGTCGCGCCTGATGATTGCTGGCACCCAGACCAATGCAGATGGCACGCCGAAGATGGTGCCGCTGCGTCAGGTTGCATCCATCACGCCATCGACTGGCGCCAACCAGATCAACCGGCGCGATTTGAATCGCGAGATTGAGCTTTCTGCCAACGTGGTCGGGCGCTCTGCCGGTCAGGTCAGCGCCGATATCAAAAAATCGCTGGAGCAGATGAACTGGCAACCAGGTTATCGCTTTCAGGTTGGCGGCGCGACCAAGAGCATGAATGAGTCTTTTGGTTATGCGATGGGAGCTCTTGCGTTAGCCGTGATCTTTATATATATGATTTTGGCGTCGCAGTTCGCCAGTTTCCTGCAACCAATCGCGATCATGTCGTCGCTGCCGCTAACGCTCATCGGTGTCTTCCTCGCATTGATGTTTTTCCGTTCGACATTGAACATTTTTTCTATCATCGGCTTCATCATGCTGATGGGCTTAGTGACGAAAAATGCGATTTTATTGGTCGATTTTGCCAATCAGGCACGTCAGGCTGGCATGGAACGGATTGATGCGCTGCTGGCAGCCGCTGATGTGCGCTTGCGGCCTATCCTGATGACGACGCTGGCGATGATTTTTGGCATGGTGCCGCTTGCCTTCGGAATGGCAGAAGGTTCAGAGCAGCGTGCGCCGATGGGGCAGGCGGTTATCGGCGGCATCATTACTTCGTCATTGTTGACACTGGTGGTGGTGCCTGTGCTGTACACTTATCTCGATGATTGGGCGGAGTGGGGCAAACGCAAGTGGCGTGGTGAGAAGGCGGCTGTGCATGAAGATGTCGTTTGATAAAATGACTGCATATTTTTACATATTAGGACGTCCGTAATGAATATCGAACAAGCTCGTACTAACATGATTGATGAGCAGATTCGCACCGGCGGTGGTGTACGTGCGCAGGACGTGCTGGATTTGCTTAAGGTCGTCAAACGCGAACATTTTGTGCCGCCTGCTTATGCCGACTTCGCCTTTGCCGAGACGGAAATCCCCTTGCCTTGCGGCGAAAACATGCTAAAGCCGATGATAGAAGCGTGCATACTTGAAGCACTTGCCGTGAAAACGCATGAGTACGTACTCGAAATTGGTGCCGGTTCGGGCTATATGGCGGCGCTGCTGGCACATAGGGCGCGGCATGTGACAACGCTTGAAATTGAGCCAGAACTCAAGGCGATGGCGGAAAATAATCTCGCTAACTATGATATTGCCAATGTTGATGTGGTACTGGCCAACGGTGAGCGGGGTTGGGGCGACGTTGATGCATCATTTGACGTGATCGTGATTTCAGGTGGATTGGCAACATTGCCAGATGTTTTTTTGCGGCAAGTCAAAGTGGGCGGCCGCATTGCAGCGTTTATTGGTGAGGCGCCATGCCTGTCAGCACAAATTACAACGCGACTCTCAGAAAAAAGTTACAACACGGTTACCTTGTTCGAAACCAGTGTCAAAGCTTTACGCACGCCTTTTGCACCGCCGCATTTTAGATTTTGACTACGCAATATTGATAAATGAACTTGCTGTCGAGAAAGAACTGAATGACTCCTCCGGAGAAAATAATGCGCAAATCATTGATAGCCACGCTGATAGCGGGCGCTTTGTTGTCGCTGAATGTAAGTGCTGCTGACCTGTTGCAGGTATACAAGGACGCTATCATGAATGACGCGCAATATGCCAGCGCCCGTTCCAGTCTTGCAGCCGGACAGGAAAAAGCGCCGCAGGGGCTGGCTGGTCTGCTGCCGGTCATTAGCGCTTCTGGCGGCTACATGCGCAATGAGCAGGTGGGCGGTCCAAACGCCTACAACTCAAACAACTACGCTTTGACGCTGACCCAGCCTTTGTTTCGCTGGGCAAATATCCAGCAATATCAGCAAGGCAAGCTTGCCACAGCTTCCAGCGAAGCGGCATTTGCACAGGCGCAGGAAGACCTAGTGGTGCGTGTTGCGCAAGCCTACTTCGATGTACTCGCAGCGCAAGACGTGATCTCCTTTGTGCAGGCACAAAAAGTCGCAATCAGCGAGCAGCTTGCATCGGCCAAGCGTAATTTTGAAGTTGGCACTGCCACGATTACCGATACGCATGAAGCACAAGCGCGATACGACCTTGCGGTAGCGCAGGAAATCGCCGGCATCAACGATCTTGAAGTCAAACGCACTGCGTTGCTTCAAATTATTGGCAAGTTACCTGGGGAATTGGCGCCACTACGACCTGGCATCACGATCAGTGCACCTGATCCGTTAACAATAGACGTATGGGTTATTTATGCGGAAAAACAGAATTTTGGTGTACTCGGCTCGCAACTAGCGCTTGAGATTGCACAACGAGAAATTTCGAGAAACCGTGCGGGCCATATGCCGACACTAGATTTGGTCGCCAGTCGTGGTCATACCGACTCTATCCCATCTATTAATAGTGGTGGCACCACAAACTCGGTGGGGGTGCAGTGGACGATCCCGCTCTTTGCCGGATTTAGCGTTACCAGCAAGGTGCGCGAAGCAATTGCACTTGAAGACAAAGCACGCAATGATTTGGAGTACACGCGCCGCAGTGCGGCACAGAGTGCACGACAAACCTTCCTTGGCGTGACGAGCGGCCTCTCACAAGTCAAGGCGCTTGAGGCGGCTGAAGTATCTAGCCAGTCCGCACTGGATTCGAATAAACTCGGCTATGAAGTCGGCGTGCGCATCAACATCGACGTATTGAATGCGCAGCAGCAGCTTTATTCAACTCGCAAGGATTTGGCGAAAGCGCGTTATGACGCGATCATGAATGGGCTAAAGCTCAAATCAGCCGCAGGCATCTTGAACGAAGATGATGTGGTTAAGGTGAATGGGCTGTTAAAGCATTAATTTCATTTTTCAATTAGTGCTTTTTTGACTATCTACGGGCTATATTCGGGGCGCAAATGCTTAAAGAAGGTGGGATAAGCAGTCTGCGCTTGTCAGCCTTGGCTTAATTTCGTATAATTACAAGTTCCCTCGGTTAACAGGGAGTTGTAGAAGTTTTCAGTGGTGGCCGTAGCTCAGTTGGTAGAGTCCAGGATTGTGATTCCTGTTGTCGCGGGTTCGATCCCCGTCGGTCACCCCACCAAGTTCAAACGTTTAGCCCAACATCAAGAGTTGGGCTTTTTGCTTTCTAGGCAGTGTTTTTTCACTTCTCGGAGTTTTTGTCAGAAGCAAAAAATCGTGCGTTATATCCGACTAAATGGGGATGGACTGCATTGATTTGCGCAAAGGCAAACTCCTATTCATCTAGCTTGTTACGATTTCCCAATAACCGGTTAAATAGGCAGTCTGGAAAGAACCGGGTAATGTATATGCAACAAATTGAGGTGAGAATATGACAATGACCTACGAGCAGTATCTGGACGAAATTACGACACTTATTTATGAAAAATATGATGTGAGTGAAGCCGATGCGATCAAGTATGTCGTGCGTGCACAAGCAGCAGAATTCTTTTCTTTGCACGATGACGACGCTTCGATGCGAACGCAAGAGCGGGCGGTGCAAGATGCCAAGACAATTTACGAACTGAGGAATAAGTCGAATCCGAAGGCATTTCACAATGAGCGAAGCAAGTAAATAGCTGCTTATGAAGCAGTGGCGAGCCAGTGAAGATAGTTGATTTGGAAAAACTTAGGTTACACCCAGGAAGATTTATATCTGATACGCGCCGTCCATTTCGACATAAGATGTTTTCAAGATCTGCATAACAGCATCTTGTGTAGATGGGTCTATACGAATACAGACGCCACATTCCGAACTTAAGTGGCGCGGGACGGGGACCAGCTTGCAGGATATGCCGCGATCTTTCAGGACTTTTTCAGCCCTGAACGCATGATTGCTGGTGAAAAATAAAACAACGGTAAAATTTTCTGTTGTCATCTAACGCTTAACGCAATTATTTTGACAATATCCAAGACCTGACTAATGTTCTGATCATTCGTGAATAGTCCCGGGGCGAAACGAACTGTGCCGCTCGGAAAAGTGCCGATGGTTTGATGTGCTGCTGGTGAGCAATGCAACCCAACCCGACATTGAATATTAAATTCCTCATCCAGACAAAACCCCAAGTCGGATGGAGAAATGCCGCTGATATTAAACGACACCGTGCTGACTTGCTGCGCCGAATCCTGCGTCCCATAAACAGTCACACCTTCGATATCCAGCAACCCATCAATCAGGGCTTGCGTGAGTTGTTGGTGATGTGTGCGAATAGAATCTACACCGCGCTCCAGTATCCATCGTACCCCGGCATCGAGACCCGCCAACCCCATGACGTTTAGCGTACCGCTTTCAAATTTATCCGGCAGCATTTCTGGCTGAAGTTCTGCTTCCGACCTACTCCCTGTGCCGCCGCGTTTCAGGGGACGTAAGCGTGCAATATCAACGCGCTCGCCAATTACTAGCCCACCTGTGCCGGTTGGCCCCAATAAGGATTTGTGTCCTGCAAAAGCCAATAGGTCGATGCAGTCCGCATTCATATCGATTGGGATTGATCCTGCGGTTGATGCCGCATCAACCAGCAGCAGCAAGCCGTATTTCCTGGCGATTTGTCCGACCTGTGCGATCGGAAGTAAGGTACCAGCGACATTCGATGCGTGATTTAACGCAATCAGAACAGTGTTGGGACGAATCGCTGCTTCTACTAAAGCCGCATCCAACGTGCCGTTTGAATTGCAAACTACAACGCTCAGCGCGATACCTTCTGTTTCGAGCTGGCGCAGCGGGCGCATGACCGAGTTGTGCTCCATGGAGCTGGTGATTACGTGATCGCCGGGGCGCAGCAAACCGCATAAAGCAAGGTTGAGTGCTTCAGTACAATTGGAGCCAAAAACAATGCGCAGGGGATTGCTGATATGAAATAGCTTGGCCAAACTTTCGCGCGCTGAATCGACTATCCGACCGGCTTCATTAGATAGGCGATGGCCACTGCGGCCAGGATTGGCGCCGACTTGTTCCAAATAATGAATTACTGCAGTACTAACCGCAGGCGGCTTGGGCCACGAGGTTGCCGCATTGTCGAGATAAATCGGAGCAGTCACGCGGTTCAGGCATTCATCGTGAGCGTCAGCTTGAATTGTTTGCCAATTTCTTCAACGGCAGTTTCACAATTCATAGAGAGCGCAGCACGCAATACGTTTTCGCGCGCGGTGACCGTATCGACCAGCACTTCTATCTTTGTCCCCTTGGCCAAATTCTTTAATGCAGCCAGCGTTCTGATCACCGGCTCTGGGCACGACAGCCCTGATACATCCAGACTTTTCATAACGGACTCCTGTTAACTATTCAAAACGTTCACGCATCGTAAAGCCCAATATCAGACAAAACGCCAGCCCAATGACAACGGCGATCTGACCATTCAAACCTGGGCCGCCCTGCACCAGTGCGCCCTCGACAATTTTGTCCGGTGCCGCTGCCAGCAGGAAGTTATGTGCAAAGCCAGCGCCGACTATCATGCCCACCACAAAAACGCTTGAGTCCGTATCGCCTTCACCCGACAGGAAAAGCTGTCGCCCAGGGCAGCCACCGGCGAGTGCAAAACACAAACCGGCAAGCACCATCCCGACAAAATTCCAGAGATGATTGCTGTGCGCGATGGGTTGGTTGGCAAAGCCAGCGTTGAACTGACCCAGCGCCAGATTGACGACAAATGCTGCAATCAGCATAGCCAGTACGCCATACAGCAGATGGAAATCTCTTATCAGCAGCGAGTCGCGAATTGCGCCCATTGTGCAAAAACGTGTGCGCTGCGCCAAAAAGCCGATCAGCAATCCTGCACCCAGCGAAATAAGGATCGGCGCATGCATAGCGCCAGGACCTTTTTCGCTGGCAAAAATAAACATAGGCTGTACGAAGGCGAGAATAAGCACACCAATCATCAGGCCGGGCATGATCCAGCCCGCAGCCTTGAAGGTTTCTCGGGAGCGTCCCAAAGTGAAGCCATTTTTAAGGAACAGTGCGCCAGCACCAACGCCCACTGCAAGACCGGCCAGGCCAATGATGGCATTCAGATCTCCGCCCGCCAGTCTGAGGATGGCGCGCCATGGGCAGCCCAGAAAGACCAGCGCACCTATCATTGCAAATGCCCCCAGCATGAATCGTACGATAGGTGCAGACCCAGCTCTTGCACGAAATTCACCAAATAAGAGTGCTGCCACCAATGAACCAAGCACAAAAGCCGGAATTTCAGGCCGTAAATATTGAACGACAGCGGTACGGTGCAACCCAAGCGCACCCGCTAAATCGCGCTCGAAACAGGCGACGCAAACACCCATATTGGGTGGATTGCCTAGGTTAACCAAAAAGGCAGCAAGCGAACCGATAACCACACCCGCTGAGACAATTCCCCAACGAGAGCCAAAGAATTTTGTCAGTTTTTTTTTCATATTTCCCTCTGTCCAGCCTCACGGATAGTATTTATCCATCAAGGTATAAGTGTGGCGATTGTACGGCAGCGATGCCGGAAGTCAATCACAAAAGATGGGGCGAGGAGTGAACGACGAGGCTTTGCAATAAGACCTGATAGCTCATTATTCGATGCGGATATCAGCGATGATTTATCGCTTTCGTAGCGGGTCAAGCAGGTGGGTCAGTGCGTTGTGATCCAACTCATACATCAGGGCGATCAGGCTGCCCAGTTCGCCTTTAGGAAATCCTTCACGGGCGAACCAGCCAAGATAATGGCCAGGTAAATCTGCGATCAGGCGGCCTTTATACTTTCCATAAGGCATTTCGCGGGTGAGTAGAAGCTGTAAATGTTCTGGGTGCACGGTAGTTTAAAAATATTGGGCTGACAAAGTCGTCAGCCCGGACCAGTTTGACGTCTACTTGTTGTTGGACATCAGATCTTTAGACTCTTTCTTGGTTTTCTTGGCAGCCTTCTTCTCTTTTGGATTCAGGAGTGGTTTCTTTTTTTCTGCCTTGATGCTTTTTTGTTCTTTGCTCATGTTTTCGCTCCTAGTAATGGATGGGACATTTTCAGGTCAAGCGCTGAAAGCTCGTTCTACTGAGTCTGGACTAGAGTGCTTTGCCAGGAGATGACTATCGAATACGCAGCTATCCGACATGAGAATGCCAAAGCGGGCGGGCACGGTAGACCTTGTTCACTCTACCATAAATGAAATAATGGCTTATTGAAACAGACATAAAAAAAGCCCTGCAACGCAGGGCTTTTTTGTGCAACCAATTTGACTAGGTCAAATTAGATTGGCTGAATGTTTGTAGCTTGTGGTCCTTTTTGACCCATGCCAGAAACGTAGCTAACTTTTTGGCCTTCTGCGAGCGATTTAAAGCCATTTGCTTTAATTTCGGAGAAGTGAGCAAAGAGGTCGTTACCAGCTGCATCAGGAGTGATGAAGCCAAAGCCTTTTGCATCGTTGAACCATTTAACTGTACCGGTTTCCATTTTGTATTCCTTAAAAACAGAGATGAATAATGAGCAAATGCTCGGGGTGCAAGATAGTCAAGGAAGACTGCATGGAACAATGGAGAACCGCTATGAAGAGGGCCAACGATGAACTTGAATCTGGAACTTGAAGATATTGTGTAATACGTTATACGCACCTTTTACCGAGATGTCAAGCGACCCTCAATGAGGTGTGATGCTCGGTGGGTTCCTCAGGTTTGCGTTGCATTTCGCCTGAGAAAACACATATACTGTACAAATAAACAGTATATTGAAATGTCCTATGAACCCTCACTTTCCTGCTTTGCCTCTGCCAGTGGCCAAATTGCTGGTGCCTTGCGATATCCCCTTGATGTTGCAAGCCGTTCCGGCTGGATTTCCATCGCCCGCGTCTGACTATACTGAGGATGGACTAGACCTTAACGCCTACCTGATCCGCCATCGGGCAGCATCGTTCTATTTCAGCGTCGAGGGCGATAGCATGAGTGGCGCGGGCATCCTTGATGGCGACAAAGTTCTGGTAGACCGTGCGATTGAGCCGAGACATGGGCATATCGTGATTGCAGTGATCAACAATGACTACACGCTCAAGCGCCTGTACCGGCGCACTGGCGTGATCGAGTTGCGCGCAGAAAACCCCGCGTATCGCCCGATCAGGCTGAAGGAAGCCGAAGAACTACAAGTGTGGGGCGTAGTCATTGGCGTGATCCGCAAGCTGGTAGCGTGAGTCGATGATGCATCAGGCTGATGGCAGCGGCCAGCTGTATGCGCTAGTCGATTGCAATAATTTTTTTGTATCGTGTGAACGCGCGCTCAAGCCGAGTCTGCAAGGCCGCCCGGTGGTGGTGCTGTCGAGCAATGACGGTTGCGCAGTCGCACGCTCAAATGAGGTCAAGGCGCTGGGTGTGAAGATGGGCGCGCCGTGGTTTCAGATGCAGGCTTTGGCGCGCCGGCATGGCATTGTCGCGCTGTCTTCCAACTTCACGCTGTACGGCGACATGAGCGATCGGGTGGTGGCAATCCTGCGCGACTTCAGCCCGGAGGTCGAGGTTTATTCAATTGACGAGAGTTTTCTCGGCATCAAAGGTATGGACGGGCAGTGGGCCACGCCATCTGCGATGGGACAGGCGATGCGGCAAAGGGTGCTGCAATGGACTGGACTGCCAGTTTGCGTTGGTGTTGCAAACTCTAAAACGCTGGCGAAGCTCGCCAACCACGTTGCAAAAAAACAGCCAGACTTCGACAGCGTCTGCGATTTTTCCAGCATGACAAAAAGTGAACTGGACGCGCTGCTTGCGCATATCGATGTCAACGAAGTGTGGGGCATCGGGCGCAAGACCGCCGAACATCTGCGCCGCATCGGCATCAATACGGTCGGTGTGTTGCGGCAGGCCTCGGTTAATACCTTGCGTACACACTTTGGCGTGGTGATGGAGCGCATCGTCAGTGAGTTGCACGGAGTGTCGTGCCTGGGGCTGGATGAAGCCGAAACGCCGCGCCAGCAAATCATCGCATCGCGCTCGTTTGGCGCGCCAGTGATGACAGTGGATGCGCTCGCCGAAGCGGTTTCAAGCTACGTTGCTCGCGCGTGCGAACGGCTGCGCGGACAGGGGCTGGTCTGCGGCGCGGTCCATGCTGCGATTGAGACCAGCCGCTTTAAGGAATCTGAGCAGCATTATGCCAACGGTGTCACCGTTCCTTTGCACGATCCTGCCGATGATGTACGTTTGCTCACCGGCGCTGCACTGTCCGGTTTGCGCCGCATTTTTCGTGCTGGATACCAGTACAAAAAAGCGGGTGTGATATTGATGGATTTGTCGCCTGCTGCGATCCGGCAGCACAGCCTATTCGATAGCGTTGGAATGGGCGTGCAATCCGCGCAGGTGATGGCGGCGATGGATGCGGTCAACGCGCTGTATGGTCGTGACACGCTGCATCTGGGCTCGGCTGGGACACAGTCGCGCTGGATGACGCGCTCCGACAACCGGACGCCGCTTTACACGACCAGCTGGGATGAGTTGCCGAGAGTGCGGGCGGGGTAGAGGCACAGGAAGCCGGATTGCCCCCAACTCTGGTGACTTACTTGGTCAGCATGAAAACCATGGGGCAAGAGTGGTTTTTCGTGATGGACAGCCCCATTTTCTGTCGTTATGATAGGAGGGTTTATCGAATACGCTACCAAGGGCGCTAGCGCCTTCTTGTGTGTTTATGCGGTACGATCGTCACTAAACCCCATACAATTTAGGCACCTGAAATGGAACATGAAATAGACATTACCCGAATCCGCTCCTTCGTAACCCGCAATTACGAGCCTACCGGCATGTACATTCTGGACATGATTTATATTTCCGATATTCCGCATGTCGTGTTCGAATGGGAAATGCGCTTTGATGGCCAGCATGTGCCGGTTGTTTTTGTGGAGATTGATCCTAAATGCCTGGAGCCGGTTGCAGGAAGCGACGAGTTTACCTTCCTATACCGTTTGTCGGTAGAAGACCCAAGACCAGCAAACTGATTCTGGTTTCTTGATTGGTATTGGTAATTTTAGGGAGCACAAAATGTCAAACAAAGCCGTCAAGATTACCCTGCTGGTCGATAACGAGGCCGCAGAGGGACTGGACAAAGAGCACGGTTTTGCTGCGTGGGTTGAAGCGGGCGGGCGGCACATTTTGTTTGATACCGGGCAAGCTGGGGTCTTGCAAACCAATGCAGCGCGTCTGGGCATCAATCTGAACGATGCGGATACCCTCGTCATCAGCCACGGCCACTGCGACCATACGGGGACGCTGGCACAATTTCTGGCGGTGAATGATAAGGCCGAGCTGTATTTTGCCGATCAGATCGACGCGGACCGTTACTGGTATGCGCCGGAGCCGGATTCTTACGGCATGCCGGAAGATGCCAAAAAAGCGCTGGCAGCATTGCCAGCCAGCCGCGTCCACTCCATCTCTGCGCCGCACTACCTCGCGCCGGGGATTGGCCTCACCGGCCCGGTGCCGCGACTGACTTCGTTTGAGGATACTGGCGGGAAATTCTTCTTCGATAAAAACGGTGGCTCGGTGGACAAGATCGAAGACGACCAGTCTATGTGGTTCGAAACCGATGACGGGCTGGTCGTGCTGCTTGGTTGCTGCCATTCAGGTTTGTCCAACACGATTGATTACATCCGCAAGATTTCTGGCGTCCAGAAAATTCATGGCGTCGTAGGCGGCATGCATCTGCTGCAGGCGAACGAGCAACGCCTCGATAAGACCTTCGAGGTGATGACGGGATGGCATGCCGATTTTCTGATTCCTTGCCATTGCACCGGCACGGATTCAGTGATAAAAATGCGCACCGCCATCGGCAGTGAAATCGTTAGTCACGGCCATGCCGGTTTGGTGGTTGAGGCAGGCCAGCTTCGCTAATGAAACTAGGGCAGCTTCCGCGCCAACAGCTCGGCTTTTTGCCGACGCCGCTGGTCGAGCTTAAACGCCTATCGCATTTCCTCGGCGGTCCGCGTATCTGGATCAAGCGCGACGACCAGACTGGCTTGGCATTCGGCGGCAACAAGACACGCAAGCTGGAGTTTCTGCTCGGTGATGCGCTGACGCAGGGCGCCGATACCCTGATCACTGGTGGTGCAGCACAATCCAATCATTGTCGCCAGACGGTAGCCGCTGCTGCGGCCTGCGGGCTGGCGTGTCATCTGGCACTAGGTGGGGCGGCACCGGAGCAGGCAAACGGCAATCTGCTACTGGATCATCTGCTGGGCGCGCATATCCACTGGTCGGGTGCGCAACGCAAGGGCGAAAATATCCCACAAATCGTCGCGCAATTGCAGGCCGCTGGAAAGAAACCGTATGTCGTGCCTTACGGCGGCTCCAGCAAGGTTGGCGCGATTGGCTATTTCGATGCTGTGCGCGAACTCGATGCCCAGCTGACTGGCATCGGCGAAAAAATCTCTCACATGGTATTTGCCTCCAGCTCTGGCGGCACCCATGCTGGGCTGATCGTGGGTAAGCACTTTTTTGGCCAAAGCTATCAGGTGATCGGCATTCAGATCGAAAAGGCAGCGGACGGCGAGCCAACACTGGAGCAAACCATCCTCACACTGGCGCACGATGCGGCGGCGCACCTCGGCGTTGATGCGTCTTTTGCGGCAAGTGATGTGCTGCTGCGTGCCGATTATGTCGGCGGCGGTTATGGCGTGGTGGGTGCGTTGGAGCGCGAAGCAATCTCACTGCTCGCAAGGCACGAAGGCATTTTTCTCGATCCGGTCTACACGGGCCGTGCGATGGGCGGCTTGATCAACCTGATCCGGCGTGGTGAATTCACGCATGATGACAATGTGCTGTTCTGGCACACCGGCGGCGGACCAGCGCTGTTTGCGTATGCGGACAAACTGGCGGTTTGAATTCCTGGGCGCGACACTACCATAATATGTTAACAAAACGACTATTAACGCGTCGCGTTATTAGTTGGCTCTAAAAGTGGCGTTGGGCAGCATTTTCGAGCGCAAAAAACCTAAAAAAAGCCGTTTTTCACGCAAAAAAGAAGAAAAATAGCGGGGTATATGTCTAAAAATTACGCAGAGCCATATAATACGAGCGGAAGATAAAATACAGCCGCCAGTATACATTCTGCGCAGGCAAGCGTTGCGCTCTAGTGCCTATTAGCCTCCTTCGCTTAGAAATATTATTGCCTATGGGTAATTTCATCGGTATTCGACTATAATTATCAAATCAACAGGTTTTTTTGAAGGAAACCTATGACCGACAATATTGCCCTGTGGCGCTTGGCCTATGTGTTGCCTAATTTGTTGGCGGCATGCGGTATGGCGCTGGTCGCAGCGCAGGCCTGGCATTTCCGTAAGCAACGCGGCGGTTGGGCTTTGTGGGTGTTTGCTGTCAGTGCGGCGATTTGGGCTTTTACCAAAGGCTTGAGTTTCGTCGGCTTTTCACCCGATTTGAGTTTTTTTTATATGGGGCCTGGGCCATATCGGGATATCGTCTGCGCCGCTGGCTATGGTGGTGTTTGCGCTGGGTTACATCGGTTATGGCCACCTGTTGACACGACGACGCATCGTGCTGCTCTCAATTCTGCCGACGGCCTGTCTTCTTTGCGCTTGGACCAATAACTGGCATGGCTGGGTTTGGAGCAACGTGTGGATGGAAAACAGCGCACCTTTCCCTATGCTGGCCGAGACACACGGCCCGCTTTTGTGGATATATTCTGCATATAGCATCCTGCTAATACTGGGCACCATTTATTTTCTAATCCGCCGTCTGGTGGAACTGCCACCGCCGCAGCAGTATCTGGTACTGGTTGCGATGGTATTGCCAGTGCTGGCGGCTGTGCTCTATATGGCTGAGCTCTATATGACAGAGCTGACGCCCTTGCCTACTCAGGACCTGACGCCCATGGCGTTCAACATCTCCGGTTTTGTCCTGCTGTGGGGGTTTATGCGGGAGCAATTGTTCAAACTGGCGCCAGTCACTGCACATGAAATTTATCGCAGCCTGGAGGATGCCGTGTTCGTCATCGACGCCGCGGGTCGGGTGCAGGACCTCAACCACGCTGCGCGCAGGCTGTTGCCATCAAGTGTTAAAGAGAGCGTGGGCCTACTCTTGCCGGAATTATTGCCGGAGGCTGGGTTCTTGCTGAGTGACGCCAATGGCGGGGGCGAAATGCACATCGGCGAGCATTATTACGACGTGCAGGTGATGCCATTAGTTAGCGTAGACCAGCGTTTTTCAGGACGCCTGCTGGTTTTCAGGGATATTAGCGAGCGCAAGCGGCTGGAAGCAGAATTGCGTCGCTTGGCAGTGACTGACTCGCTGACCGGTTTATACAATCGCAGGCATTTTTTCGCACAGGGCGAAGATGAGATTGAACATGCGCAACGTTACAAGCGACCCTTGAGCATGATCATGATGGATATCGATTATTTTAAGGAAGTAAACGACCGTCACGGTCACGATGCTGGTGACCGTGTGCTAGTGGCGTTAGCCGGTTTGATGGCGAGTGAGTTGCGTACAAGCGATTGTACCGGGCGAATTGGTGGCGAAGAGTTTGCTCTGCTGCTGCCAGAAACGGATGAAGCTGCCGCCCACGAACTGGGGCGACGCTTGTTGGATGCGATCGCAACCATGTCGGTAAGCCTTGAGGGCGATCAAGTCATCAATATCACTGTCAGCGCCGGTGTGGCAACGCTGACTGCGTCTGAAACTGGCATGACGCAATTTATGCGCAGGGCTGACAATGCCTTGTATCAAGCCAAGCATGCAGGGCGCGGCCGCTTGGTGCAAAGCGCCTAGGACATTGCGTTTAATGACCGGAGGCGGCGCCATCCACTACCCTCGTCGGCTTGGGCGCTAGCCAGACCGCAAATGCGGCAATTGCCAGCGCGATGCTGACAACCATCATGATTTCGTTGGTGGCGAGCATGACGCTTTGGCTGGTCACAGCGTGGTCGATGATGCCGCGCGTCACGTCGGGCGATATGCCGGACTCCACCATCATGCGGCTGTAGTCGCCTGAGCGGTCAACCAATCCCGCCAACTCGGCATGGTTGTAATTCGTCTGATTTTCCCATGCCGTATTGACCAGTGATGTGGCGAATGCGCCAGACAGCGTGCGCAGGAAGTTCATCAGCCCAGCAGCTGACGCAGTTTCCTCCTCGCTCACGCTGGATAGCGCCAGCCCTGTTGCGGGGATAAAAAAGAAAGGCAGCCCAAAGCCCATCATAAAGATCGGCGCAGCGATCCACCAGTAGTCCACATCAGTCGTGACTATACTGCGGACGAAGGTAATAATAGCCAGCCATAAGACACCGCAGAACACCAGTTTGCGAAGATCGACTTTATTGGACAGAAAGGCGGCCAGCGGCGCGATCATCACCGCAGCCACACCGCTCCACGCAGTGGTTTTTCCGGACCAGGTTGCGGTATAACCCATGAAGGTTTGCAGCCAAAGCGGAGTAAGCACATTCGCTGCAAAGAATCCACCAAATGCGAGGCTGATTGTTAATACGCCGACTGAAAATCCTCGATGGCGAAATATGCGTAAATCCACGATAGGATGTTTTTCCGTCAGCTCCCAAATCAGGAATGCGGCAAATCCAATAGCTGCTGTAATCGCCAGCAGGATGATCTCGGTCGAAGCAAACCAGTCGAGATCCTTGCCTTCATCCAGCATGATTTGCAGTGCGCCCACCCACAGGATTAACAAGCCCAGGCCAACCACGTCGATCGGTGTGCGTGTCAGAGATTGTTCGTAGCGCTTGAGCATTTTCCACGCAATCCAGCCGCAGCAGAGTGCGATCGGAACATTAATGAAGAAAATCCACGGCCAGGAATAGTTGTCGCATAGCCAGCCGCCAAGAACTGGCCCAACGACCGGAGCGACCATCGTGGTCATGGCCCACAGTCCAATCGCTGCCGCTGCTTTTTCCTTAGGGAAGATGCGCAGCAACAGGGTTTGCGACAGTGGCATCATCGGGCCGCCAGCCAAGCCTTGCAGAATGCGCGCACCGACCAGCAGGCCGAGTGAATCGGCAAATCCGCACAAAGCGGAACAGAGGCCAAACATGATCATCGCCGTGACAAACACACGCACAGCGCCAAAACGTGCAGCCAGCCAACCAGTCAGCGGCACGGTGATCGCTTCAGCCACAGCATATGACGTGATGACCCAGATGCCCTGACTGTTGGTCGCCCCCAAGCTGCCAGCAATATTTGCAACCGATACATTGGCGATGGTCATGTCGAGCACCGCGATGAAGTTGGCGACAGCCAGCACGATCGCAGCGAACCACAGCATCTTGCCCTTGAGCGGCGCGCTATCGCCGCCGTTTGTGGTATTGCCGAACATCGAGACTTACTCCTTGGCTTTGTTGCGGGTGTCGATCGTAACGGTCATTGATAAACCTACCTGCAGCGGATTAGCCTTGAGTTCGGTCGGATCGAGGCGTATACGTACCGGCAAGCGCTGCACCACCTTGATCCAGTTGCCGGTCGCATTCTGTGCCGGGATCAGCGCAAATGCCGAGCCGGTACCACCCGAGAAACCTTCTACCGTGCCGTGATATACCACTGACTTGCCGTAGACGTCAGTCACCATTTCTGCTTTTTGTCCGGCGCGCACCAGCTCCAGTTGCCCTTCCTTGAAGTTGGCATCGACATGCATGTCTTGCACCGGCACGATGGATAGCAATGGGGCGCCAGCTTGGACGCGCTGACCGACCTGCACCATACGTTTTGCGACCACGCCATCGACTGGCGCACGCACGGTCGTGCGGCTGAAGTCAACTTTTGCCTGTTCAACGCGTGCCTGTGCCTGCGCTATGCTTGCGCGGGCAGCAGCCATGCTGGCATTGCCCGAAGTAAAAGCGTTTTGTGCTTTCGACAGTTCTTCGCCAGACACCGAGCCAGACTCGATCAAAGCCTGGCGGCGCTTGAGGTCGATGCCTGCGCGTACATGATCTGATTCAGCGCCTGCCAATTGTGCCGCAGCGCGTTGTAAATCGGCTTCAGCTTGTAGTAGAGCCAGTTTTGCGTCGGTATCGTCAATAACAACCAACACCTCACCTTGCTTGACGTTTTGTGTGTCGACCACCTTCACATCCTTGATGGTGCCGCCAGTGGACGGGGTAACTTGTGCGACTTCGGCTGCGGTGTAGGCATTGTCGGTCGAGACATAATTCGATGCAGACAAATACCAGTACAGCCCGTAGGCCAGTGCGCAAACGAGAACCACGGTGCCAAGCATCAAAAACAGTTTTTTTCGGCGTGAGGTGTTGTCAGCCTGCACTGCAACTTTGTTTGTTTCAATATCACTCATTTCATTTCCTTCGGAATTCAATTTTTTACTGTTGCCTGATAGCCACCGCCCAGTGCCTTGATCAGCGCCACGTCCAGCGTGAACGAACGCGATTGCATATCGCGCAACGTACGCACACTGGCAAGCAGGGTTTCTTCGGCGGATAGCACTTCCAAGTAGTTAGACAGTCCGCCTTCATAGCGATTTTTTACGATGCGGTGCGCGTCCCGTGCAGCGGCGATGGCCTGTTCCATTTTTGCTAGTTGCTGGCTCAGTGATTTCTGGCTGACGGCGGCATCAGCCACTTCCTGCAAGGCCTGTGTCAGCGTGCGGTTGTAGTTGCCGATCATCTCCTCATGTTCGGCCTGTGTGCTGCGCAATTGCGCGCGCAAGCGCCCCCCATTGAAAATAGGTAGCGAGATGGCTGGCCCGACACTGCCAAAGTCCGAACCGGATTTGGTCAGCATGTTCAAGCCCAGCGATTGCAGTCCGATGATGGCGGAAAGATTGACGTTCGGGTAGAACTCGGCTTTTTGCTTATCGACGGTTTTTTCGGATGCCTCGACCCGCAGACGCGCGGCCACAATGTCTGGTCTGCGCCCAAGCAGTTCCAGTTGCAATTGTTGTGGCAGACCGAAATTTTTAGCAATATCGAGTTTGGGGCGGGTGATGGCCAAGCCGCGATCTGGACCGGCACCCATCAGTGCTGCAATCCGGTTGCGTTGCAGCGCCATCTGTTCATCAAGCGCGAGTAGGTCTTCTTCCGCCGATGCTTTTCTTGCTTCTGCCTGTTTGACACTGCCTAGCATTTCCATCCCATTTGTATGACGCTTTTGCAGCAATTCCATACTCTTGTTGCACACGCCAAAGGCAGCACTGGCAGTGTCATGTGCGGCATACAACCGCGCCAGTTCACCATAGGCCGATGCAATTGACGTTGTGAGCGTTAGTCGTGCCTGCGCGACATCGGCAGCACTGGCTTCTTGTAGCGATGTGGCAGCAGCTAAGGCTGCCTTATTTTTGCCCCAAAAATCGATTTCCCAGCTGAAGTCGAGCGTTGCTTGTCCATAGCCTTTCCAGCCCTGCGGCACCGCATTGCGTGGAAAGAGGTAGTTGTAGCTTTGTTTTTGCAATGTCGGAGATGCTTGCGCATTAAGCTGAGGCTGCATGGCAGCGTCTGCGACCTGCGTCATCGACTGGGCGCGGCGTAGGCGGGCTTCGGCGATGCTCATGCTAGGTGAGTCAGTCAGACCCTCGTTGATCAGCATGTCGAGCTGGGCATCTTGGTAGCTAGCCCACCATTTTTCTTGCGGCCAGGCAGTTTGCTGAACAGAAAAGGACTGCTGCCCTTGATACTTGTCGGCGGCCTTCATGGCGGTATTATTTTGCAGCGACGGCAGTTGCGCGCAAGCGCCTAGTAACATCAGACTGAGCGAAATGAGTACGGCTGTTCGGCCTGAAATGCCATGTCTGCTTGAGGGGATCGGTGTGAAATTGCGGGTTAACACAAAACTTCCTTATAATTAACTGTACAGTACGGTATAATTATACGCATCAAATTGATTGCGTACAAGCAACCTGTACAACTTGGTATAGAAAAGTCTAGCGATGAGAAGAAAGACAGAAGAGAGAAGGCAAACCATCCTCGATGTGGCAACCCAGGTATTCCGAGAAATGGGTTTTCAGAATGCGTCGATGAATGAAATTGCGGCGCGGCTGGGCGGATCAAAAGCTACTTTGTACAACTATTTTCCGTCGAAGGACGCCATTTTTCTGGAGGTGGTGCGTGGTACGGCTGAGTCCCAGAAAGCCGAAGTAATTTCTTTCCTGGAGCAACAATTCCCTGGCCTTACCGAGAATAGTCAGCATCGAGTGGATGATGTTTTTCTGGAATTACAACGGTCTCGTGATGATATTAGTTCAACTTTGCGGCGATTCGGCGTAAAGTTTATTGGTTTCGTTTGCTCGCCAGAAATTCTTGCAATTCGCCGGCTACTGATCGCTGAATCAGGCCGCTCAGAAATCGGACGCTTCTATTATGAGAGTGGGCCCAAAAAAGGCATGGAGAGAATCGCAGCCTTTCTGTTGATGGCAATGGAGAGAGGGCAGTTGCGACAAGTTGATGCAGGTATGGCTGCCGCGCATCTTAGAGGACTGTTGGAATCTGAAGTGCATGAACGTTACCAGTTGAATGTCGATGAGACTATTTCTGAGGAGCGGATTGTACAAGCGGTAAATAATGCGGTTGAGGTTTTTTTGGCGGCCTATGGCGTAAAGTAACTTTATCGCTCGCCACGATTTACAAATAATACTAGTTAATAAAAAATCCTCCGGCTGCGTTTGCAGCCGGAGGATTTTTTATTTGAGAAAGTGAATTACTTGCTTACTTTAAGCGATCGGTCATTCAGAGGCTGAACTGGACGCGCATTGTTGTTGTAATACTTGCCGAACGTGCCTATCTGCGACTTCGACATTTCAACCGGTGTATTCAACACCATCCAGGTCACTTCTTCGCTGCATGGCGGTGTGGTGAGCGATCCGGTGAAGGCGTAGTAGCCTTGCGACTTAGGCAGCAACTTTGCTAGGTTGATGTTTGCGTTCTTGACGCTAACTTCATTTTCTTTTTGCTTCGGGATATTTTTCCACAGCGTCTCCAACAAAGGATTGTTCTTGCCTTCCTTCAGCAGCACGGTAACCACAGCCAATTTTCCATCTTCGCTCTTGTGCACCAGATGAGCATCCATTGGGTAGGCCTTGCCGTCGACTTTTTCTTCACTCGGCTGATGGAAGTGAACTTGAACCAGTTTGTATTGTTTGCCATTGACTGTGATCGAGCTGCCTGCACTGTAGTTGACCTGGATTGTGTGACTGTTGTCGATGATCTTGAGTGGGGATGTCTTGTAATCGAATTTGATCGCATCCAGATCGGCTGCAACCGCACCCTTGATGTCAATCGGAGACTGATTTTTGCCAAGCTTGCAGGTGGCGTATTCCGGTTTCATATCGCCCCAGTGTGTGGCGCTAGTGGTGCCTTCATAACCCCATGAATGCCCATGATCGTCTTTTGCCACAACGGTTCCCGCAGAAACGATTATGCCGAGTGCGATTGCGGCGGAAAGAAATTTCCGTTTGAGAAACATATGTAAAGCCTTTATCAATAAATGAAAATGACGTTTGCAATCGAAGCCAATATTCCCGCACTTGCTGAGCCACTCACCCTCAAGCTGCTACTTCCATGAGTGAGGCGCGATCGCGCAGAAATATTGCGAAGAGGTGTACGGTAGGCACGCCTAAATAAACATGCTTATATACACATGTGTGAATATACATGTAAATAGTACGAGGGCGGAACTGGTTGAATATCCAGTGGGCAGGAGAGGCGGAAAGGTCTGGTGCTTCAGGGCGAAGCGTGAGCTGGTGGTTCAGGGGGGGCTGGACTTTGTTGAAGATGCGCTCGTATACGATTTGTGGCTTTCCAGCCAGTTGCGAGCGAGAGTTTGAGCTTGCTGCAGCGCCGCAGGCGTCATTCTTGACTCGACCATATTGCGGTGTTTAAGTGCCTTTTCGCTGCCATTGACTGTCGCTAGGTTCAGCCATTTATGGGCTTGCACCAGGTCTTTATTTGCACCCTGACCAGCGCTGTACATCAGACCAAGGTTGAACTGCGCACGTGCATGGGCTTGTTCAGCTGCCTTGCCATACCATGCCATGGCTAAGAGATAATCCTGCGGTATACCCTTACCGTTGTCAAAAATAAGGGCAAGATTGAATTGTGCGACGACAAATCCTTGATCCGCCGCCTTGCGATACCAAACAATGGCTTGTGCGGCATCTGGTGCAATACCAAGACCTTGGTCGAACAGTTGCCCGAGATTAAACTGTGCTCTTGCATATCCCTGTTCTGCCGCTTTGCGATACCAAGCCAGTGCATGCAGGTAATCTTGCGCTGCCCCCTTGCCACGCTCTAACAAGCTTGCCAGATTATTTTGTGCTCGTGCATGCCCTTGCTCCGCAGCTAGCCGATACCAGGAGAGCGCCTGTTGGTGATCCTGTTGGACGCCGTGGCCATTTTCATATATCAGTCCCAAATTGAATTGTGCTCTGGCGTATCTCTGTTCGACCGCTTTAAGAAACCATGCTATCGCTTGCAGGTAATCCTGCTCTGTGCCGAGGCCTTTGCCAAACATTAGTCCGAGGTTATTCTGAGCGTCGGCATATCCTTGCGCTGCAGACTTGTGAAACCAGGACATTGCTTTCCGGTAGTTTTGTTCTGCGCCATTACCACTGCTGTACATCAGCCCAAGGTTGTTTTGCGCATTCGCATTTCCCCGTTCTGCTTCATGTAGCCAGCTGTCGCTTGAGTGTTGATTATTCATGGCTAATTATTTCAATCATGACGCCAGTTCTGCTAATTGCCGATTCAGGCAATGCGTGTAGCTTGTTCTTGCAATAGTTGAATTAGACGTTCTCGTGGGATTGGCCTGTGAAAGAAATATCCCTGCATGGTCTGACACCCAGACTGCTCCAGATAACGGGCCTGGATCTCGGTTTCAACCCCTTCTGCTATCAACTTTAACCCAAGGCCGCGCGCAATCGAGATGATCGCCAAAATGACCGGAAAATGGCCGTCTTCAGACTGTATCTGCCGGACAAACGCTTGGTCAATTTTGATCGTGTGAATCGGAAAGCGGTGCAGGTAGGCAAGTGATGAGTAGCCGGTGCCAAAGTCGTCAATCGCTACGCAGATGCCGAGTTGCGACAGCTTATTGAGTTGCTCTATCGCGTATTGTGGATTGCGGATGCAAATATTTTCGGTAATTTCGACCTCAATCAGTTCGGGCGGAATACCTTGATGCAGCAACGTATCTTGAATTTTTTTAAAGAAATTTCCATGATCCAGCGATTGCGGTGAAACGTTGATAGCCATGCGTATTGGTGGGCAGTTCGCTGCTTCGCAGGTAAGCATGTCGCGCGATACGGCACCTAGCATCCAGTCGCTCAAAGGAAGCATTAATCCATTTTCTTCGGCGAAGGGAAGAAACTCGCCGGCAGACAGCAGTCCGCGTTCTGGATGGTTCCAGCGCATCAAACCTTCTGCACCTACAATCCTGCCAGTTAAAATATCGATCTGTGGCTGGTAGTACATTTCCAACTCGCCTTTTTCCATCGCTCTACGTAGGCTGGTTTCTTTCGCAATATTTTGTTGCGACGAATCCTGCATCGAATCATCATAAAAGCCAAAGTCATCCTTGTTTTTTGACTTGACCTGGTACATTGCAATATCTGCATGGCGGATCAGATCGTTGATGGTTTCTCCATCGCTGGGATAAGTGGCAATACCGATGCTGGCGGATATATGTACCGCATCACCCTCTAAGCTAAAAGGCTGATTCAGGCTTTTCATGATTTTGGTGGCCATGGTGGCGGCCTCCTGCTTATCCTTCATGCATGGCAGAACCACACAGAACTCATCGCCCCCATGTCGCGCCAGAATTGCACCTCGACGCATGCATTCCTTTAGGCGGTGCGCCACCTGTTGTAGCAGTTCGTCGCCCTTCATGTGCCCCAGAGCATCATTGACAAGTTTGAAACGGTCCAAGTTAATTAGCATGACAGCCAGTATTTCCTGGCTGCGTCTTGCCTGAATAATGGAGAGGCTGAGTTGATCTTTGAACAGGATGCGGTTGGGTAGGTCGGTCAGAATGTCGTGATATGCCTGGTAAGAAATCAACTCCTCGGCGCGTTTTCTCTCGGAAATGTCGCGGGCAACCACGTAGGTGCCATAGTATTCTCGTCCACCAACTTCACTTTCGGGTAAATACATTCCCACCGAGTCAGATGAAATTGTCATCAAGGTCTGGTCGAAAATGATCTCTTTAGCATCGATGTTATTGCTTCTTAGACGCAATTCGACGTTGCGTGATGCGCGCACATCTGAACGCCGCTCATTGAAGACATACTGCGCGCGGCCAAGATCATCTTCATGGACAATTGCCGAGTAGTGCTGGCCGAGCAGCTCGCCCTGAGTGAACCCGAGCACTATTTGTGCACGTTCATTGATGAAGGTGAATCGGCCATTCTTGTCTAGCGTGTAGATGATGTCTGGCGAACTATCGACTAGGTTGCGGTAGAGCTTTTCCGAGTACTCAAGCCGCCAGGCAATATGCCGGTTTTTTGCTTCCAGCGCGCGCTTCTGAACAGCATTGCTGATTATGTTGAATAGTTCTTCTTGCGCATAAGGCTTGCGCAAATAGCCGTAAGCACCGCGCTGCAGCGCGCCAATGGCCGATTCGATGCGGGTATTGCCGCTACAAACGATAACGGTGGTATCAATGCCCTGTGCATTGATATAGTCCATCACGTCATGGCCGCTCATATCCGGCAATTGCAAATCAAGAAGAATGAGGTCGAAGCGGTTTTCAGCCAGTTGCTTAATGGCGTCAGCGCCGGTACAGGCACTCACCGGATCGAGGTCGCGGGTTGCCAGCAAGGTGCTCAGGCTGTCGAGTATTCTAGGCTCATCGTCCACAATAAGTATTTTGGGAGTTTTCTCCAGCTCTGGACTTGAAGGGGAATTGAGGCAACCCAAGGCAAAATGAATGGCAGTGAAATTCTTGTTGACCATGACGTGTCGTGTTCCGCGAAATACTAGGTGTGTGACCGGGTTTCGGAGGCGGGTGTGGTTTGGCTGCGAACCGGCAGCAGTATTTCGAATAATGTGCCGCTGTTGCTGCTGTGGCAAGTAATCAGGCCGTGTGATTTTTTGACGAGGTCATGCACGATTGATAAGCCAAGGCCGAGATGACCATCCCTTATTTTGCTTGGGGTCGGGGTGAACAGCTTTTCCAGAATTTCGTTGGGAATGCCAGGGCCGGTATCCTTGATCGAGAGGTCGAGGTACAGACGCCCATCGCGATTGATATGACCGTTGTTCGTGATAATAATTTCACCTCCTGCAGACATCGCTTCAACAGAATTTTTTATCAAATTCATGAAAATCTGTTTAAGTGCGCCCTCATCGCACTCGGCAGTTGATGGCTGCCCCTCAGTTCTGGCTACCAACTTTATCGACTTGGGTACAAAGCCGGTATCACGAAATACCCGAACCACATCCAGTATGGCGCGGCTGACATCACTGATTGCTGCGCGTGGGGCGGGTTGTGGATCGGCAAATTGGCGGATGATTTTGCCGACACGGTCAATTTCTTCATGCAGCACAGAAATTTCGCCGCCAATAGGTTCCTGTTTTGCCAGTTTATTATTCAGCAGGTTGAGGTAATTCTTAATAATCGCAAGCGGGTTGTTAACCTCATGCGCGACCTTGCGCGAAGACAAGCGGAATTCTTCAATTGCGCTGGCAGTCTGAGTACGCGTTTCGCCCTGTTTGCTGCGCAAAGTATACAGCGCAGAGGCTGCCTGATTGGCAAATGCTTCAAGGAAGCCTGAGTTTTGTCGCAATTCAGCGATCTGCAAGGAGGAGGCGCCGCCAATCATGACGCCCAGGCAGTGTTCATTGCTGGCAAGTGGTACACATACCAGGCATTCGCTGCCGATAATGCGTAAAAGCTGTTCTTCAGCAATGGCCGGTTGACTGTCATTAACAGTAATGAACGTGGGGCGTTTTTTTGAAATTGACTCGACAATAGCACCGCCGTTAGCAAGTGGCACAGTAAAGCCTGAAAGACGCTGCCTGTTCTCACCTGCCTGGGCCCCAATCAGGGATTTGCTGGCTGGATTCAGCATCAGGGTGATTGCATCATCCAGGTGGAACAGAATGCGGGCTGAGCGGGTAATGGTTTCAAGTAATTCCGGCTCATTGGTTTGTCGCGCAAACGTGCGCCCCGCCTCTGACGCCTGCACCATATTGTGCAATTCTTCTTTCAGGTGTTTTTGCACAGGCGATGGGGGGGGGGTAGTTGGCGGCACATCGCCTGCGCCAGCCAGATCGATGCCGAGGAATTCAGCCGATTCCTTGACCTTATCTTCGGAAGCTTTCTGGATGACTTCCAAATCCTTGGCTTTGAGACCGCATAGATCGCCCGCTTGCTCAACGACTGGGTCATTATGCAGATGCGACGCGAGATGATGCGCCAGATAAACAATACGAATCAGCGGATGCGCTGTTTGAAGACGCATGGCTGGTTCATGATGGTATAGAACACTGTCGGCGAGAAACGAATCAAGTTTCCAACGCTCTACCAGCCATGCGCCAGCTTCCGCATGGGTGATTTGCATCGTGCGTTGCTCGACGGCACACAGGCTGTCATCGTCTAAGGCGTTAAAGTTACGCGCGTATTCATTGGGTGAAATGGCAAGAAATGCAAGGCGCCCAACGTCATGCAACAGGCCGCCAAAGTAGGCTTCATCAATGTTGACATAGCCCATTTTTCTTGCAATGTCTCGCGCCATGATTGCGGCGGTCAACGAATGCTTCCAGAATCTGCACAGGTTGATACTGTTTGAGGTGGAAAAACTGCTGAATGTCTGATAAACGGATTCGCTGATGACAAGCGTTCGGATCATGTCTGTGCCGAGCGAAATCAAGGATTGCTCAAGCCTGATATTCTGTCCATTATGATGGTAGGCCGAACTGTTGGCAATGCCGAGGATTTTCGTCGTGAGAGCGGGATCTTTGGAGATGAGCTCCGCCAACTCTGCCATGCCGATTTCTTCGGATCGGCAGTACTCAATCAACTTAAGCAGTATGTGCGGCAAAACCGGCAAGCGGGCTACAAGCAGGCGGTTGCGAATATCCAGATCAGATGGGGGCATGTTGGTCACGCTTCTCTGAGCAAATAAAAAAAACCAATAGACCATCAACTACGCAGGGACTTCCTGTTGTAGCTTTTTGCGTTGCGCGGTTGCTGCCCGTCTGTTGCAGGAACAGTGCGCTTTGATTAGAGGCAATCTTTAAAAACATGGTAGCTGGATCATAGCACCCCCCAATTGACAAAACATAATTACTAAACAGGTTGTTGCACATTTCCAAATAGGAATAAATCTCAGTTGACATTTATCTTGTGCATACCCCCAAATTTTATGGGAGGTGGTGGCTTTGCCGGAAGCCGATGTTGTCATTTTGGCTGAATGGAGGCGCGACTTATCCCGTATAATCTTGGTTTTGCCGACCCAGCCCACATTCTTGCTCTTGCAAAAACATGAAATCTTCCGAAATTCGCGATAAATTCCTGAAATTTTTCGAATCCAGAAACCATACGGTGGTGCGTTCCAGCCCACTGGTGCCGGGTAATGACCCAACGATGTTGTTGACCAACTCAGGCATGGTGCAGTTCAAGGACGTATTTATTGGTACTGACAAACGCGCTTATACCCGTGCGACCTCGGTGCAGCGCTGCGTACGTGCGGGAGGCAAGCACAATGACCTGGAAAATGTCGGCTACACCGCGCGTCACCATACTTTCTTCGAAATGCTGGGAAATTTCAGCTTCGGCGATTATTTCAAACGCGATGCGATACATTATGCGTGGGAATTGCTCACGACTGTTTACCTGTTACCCAAGGAAAAGCTGTGGGTCACAGTGTATCAGGACGATGACGAAGCCTATGATATTTGGGCGAACGAGGTAGGGGTGCCGCAAGATCGCATTATCCGTATCGGCGACAACAAAGGCGCACCTTATGCGTCCGACAATTTTTGGCAGATGGCGGATACCGGCCCATGCGGCCCATGCAGTGAAATCTTTTTTGATCACGGCCCGGACGTAGCGGGCGGTCCTCCGGGAAGCCCCGACCAGGATGGTGACCGATACATTGAAATCTGGAACCTGGTGTTTATGCAGTTCAATCGCGATGAGCAGGGGAACATGTCGCCGTTGCCGATGCCATGTGTGGATACTGGCATGGGGCTGGAGCGTCTGGCAGCAGTGCTGCAACATGTACACAGCAATTACGACATTGATTTGTTCCAGAGCCTGATCAAGGCAGCGGCGCGCGAAACCAATACCACCGACCTGTCGGACAATTCCCTGAAAGTTATCGCGGATCATATTCGTGCCTGTTCGTTCATGATTGTCGACGGCATCATCCCGAGCAGCGAGGGCCATGGCTATGTATTGCGCCGCATCATCCGCCGCGCATTACGTCATGGGCACCAATTAGGGCAGTCTGGCTTGTTCTTTTATAAACTGGTCAAAGATCTGGTGCAGGAAATGGGGCAGGCCTACCCCGAGTTACCGGAAGCATTACATCAAGTTGAACGAGTATTGCGGCATGAAGAAGAACGCTTTGGCGAGACGCTTGAGCATGGCATGAAAATCCTTGAAGCTGCGCTGGCAGGTGGCGCGAAGAATCTCGACGGCGAAACAGCATTCACGCTGTACGATACATTTGGCTTCCCGCTCGATTTGACTGCCGATATCTGCCGCGAGCGCAACATCACCTTAGATGAGGTAGGTTTTGACGCCGCAATGGAACGCCAGAAGGCGACTGCGCGCGCTGCTGGTAAATTCAAGATGGCTGCCGCCGTTGAATATCACGGTGAGAAGACCGAGTTTGTTGGCTACGATTTTCTGGCGCATGACGGGAAAGTTTTGGCGCTGTATGTCGATGGACATGCAGTACAAAAAATTGAAGCAGACCAGCATGGCATCGTGGTGCTCGATACCACGCCGTTCTATGCCGAGTCAGGCGGTCAGTGTGGCGATTCCGGTGTATTTACGACAGAGCATGCGGCTTTCCAAGTCGAAGACACGCAAAAAGTTCAGCCTAATGTGTCCGGCCACCATGGTTCGTTGACTAAGGGAACACTTGCCATAGGTGATACGGTCAGCGCAAAAGTGGATTTGGCTTTGCGGGCGCAAACCGTACGTAACCATTCCGCCACGCATTTGATGCATAAAGCGTTGCGTCAGATATTAGGCAGCCATGTGGCGCAGAAGGGCTCGCTGGTTGACGCTGAAAAAACGCGATTCGACTTTAGCCACAATGCACCCATGACGGCTGATGAGATCCGGCAGGTAGAGGAAATCGTCAATCGAGAGATTCTTACCAATCAAGCGACCGTCGCGCAGCATATGTCATTTGACGATGCGGTCAAGCATGGCGCGATGGCCTTGTTTGATGAAAAATACGGGGATGAAGTGCGCGTGCTTGACATCGGAACCTCGCGTGAGCTGTGTGGCGGCGTACACGTCGACCATACTGGCGACATCGGCTTCTTCAAGATAGTTAGCGAAGGCGGTGTTGCCGCAGGCATCCGCCGGGTGGAAGCCGTTACCGGCATCGGTGCCATGGAATTGGTGCAGAATTTGTATCGCCGTGTGGGTGAAGCTGCTGCCGCATTAAAAACGCAACCGGACGAAATTATCCCGCGCATTCTGCAAATGCAGGATCAAGTCAAATTGCTGGAGAAGGAACTTGCTGCAATCAAGGCAAAAGTCGCTTCCAGTCAGGGCGGCGATTTGATAGACAAGGCGGTTGATATAAATGGCATAAAAGTATTGGCCGCGATTATCGAGGGGGCTGACGTGGCTGGCTTGCGCACGGCATTGGACACCTTGAAAGACAAGTTAAAGACGGCAGCTATCGTGTTGGCTACTGTGGTGGATGGCAAAGTCACCCTGATTGCTGGCGTGACGGCAGATACGACTGCAAAAGTAAAGGCGGGTGATTTGGTCAATTTTGTTGCAAAGCAAATTGGGGGCAAGGGTGGTGGCCGTCCTGATATGGCGCAGGCAGGTGGGACTGAGCCAGCCGGTCTAGATAAGGCCTTGCAGGGCGTTGCTGCTTGGGTGGGCGAAAAAACTGCCTAGTTTTTTCTGCTGCACATCACAATATATAGGCGGAACCATTATGGAATTTCAAAAAGACCTCGATGCACGCGGCTTAAATTGCCCGCTGCCTATCCTCAAGGCTAAAAAAGCGCTGGCGGAAATGCAGAGTGGTGACGTGTTGCGCATTGTGACAACTGATTCAGGTTCGGTGCGCGATTTTCAGGCGTTTGCGAAACAGACTGGCAATGAGCTGCTGTCACAAAATGAGCACGACAAGGAATTTGAATTCTTCATGAAACGCAAATGAGTTCTGCCTTGCCTCATTAAACGAACAGTCGGGTTTAAGCTTATAAGAAATCTGTCTTCCACGAGACGGATTCTTTTTTTATAATTCAGCATTACCTATTTAGCTTTACTATTTAAAAGATCAATCATGAAAATCATGGTGCCAGTAAAACGCGTCGTTGACTATAACGTCAAGGTGCGAGTCAAATCAGACGGTAGCGGTGTTGATGTTGTCAATGTGAAAATGTCGATGAATCCTTTTGATGAAATTGCGATGGAAGAAGCCATGCGCCAAAAGGAAGACGGCAAGGCGACCGAAGTCATCGCCGTTTCTTGTGGTGTGCCACAGTGCCAGGACGTCTTGCGCACAGCGCTGGCAGTTGGTGCTGATCGTGGCATTCTAGTGGAGACCGATGTCGATCTTCAGCCTCTGGCTGTGGCCAAACTGCTTAAAGCGATTGCTGACAAGGAGCAACCGCAGCTGATCATTCTCGGCAAGCAGGCGACTGATGACGATGCAAACCAGACCGGCCAAATGCTGGCTGCGCTGTTGGACTGGCCGCAGGCAACGTTTGCTTCAAAAATTGTGATAGACGGCGACAAAGCCACGGTAACGCGTGAAGTTGATGGTGGCCTGGAAATCATCGAACTGACCCTGCCTGCAATTGTCACTGCTGATCTGCGCTTGAATGAGCCGCGCTATGTGACTTTGCCGAACATGATGAAAGCCAAGAAAAAGCCGCTGGAGACAATCCAGTCAGCAGACCTGAGTGTCGATGTCACTTCGCTTATCAAGACACTGAGAGTAACAGAACCTCCAGTTCGCACGGCTGGCATCATGGTGCCTGACATTGCCACGCTGGTATCCAAGCTCAAGAACGAAGCGAACGTTATTTGATTATTTAGTGGGGATAGACTGGTCTCCGCACATTCAGGAAAAAACATGGCTGTACTCGTAATTGCAGAACACGATAATGCTTCGCTCAAGGCAAGCACACTCAACACCATCACTGCTGCCACTCAATGCGGCAGTGAGGTTCACGTACTGGTGGCCGGGCATGACTGCAGCGTAGTAGCGCAGATTGCAGCTACGATTGTGGGTGTGGCCAAAGTGCTGGTAGCAGATGCAGCTCAATTCGCTGACGGCCTTGCAGAAAATATTGCTGCACAAGCGATCGCGCTGGCAGCTGGTTACTCGCATATTCTTGCGCCAGCGACTGCCTACGGCAAGAACATTTTGCCACGCGTGGCGGCCAAACTGGATGTCGGCCAGATTTCCGAAATTACCAAGATTGACACACCGGATACCTTTGAACGTTCGATCTACGCTGGCAATGCGATTGCTACTGTGCAGTCTTCCTATCCGGTCAAGGTAGTCACGGTGCGCACTACTTGCTTCCAACCGGCTGAAACTGGCGCAAATGCTGTCATTGAAAGCGTGGCCGCAGTGGCAGCTTCCGGCAAAACTCGCTTCATTTCGCGTGAAGTTGCAAAATCGGACCGGCCTGAGCTGGCATCAGCAAAAATCGTTGTGGCTGGTGGACGTGGCCTTAATTCTGCTGAGGATTTCCAGATTCTCGCGCAGCTTGCCGACAAGCTGGGTGCAGCGATAGGCGCATCGCGCGCCGCAGTTGATGCGGGTTATGTACCCAACGACTGGCAAATTGGTCAGACCGGCAAAATTGTTGCGCCACAGTTGTATATTGCTGTCGGAATCTCGGGCGCAATCCAGCATCTGGCAGGTATCAAGGGCTCCAAAACCATTGTTGCGATCAATAAGGATCCGGACGCGCCGATTTTCCTGGTTGCTGATTATGGCATCGTCGGCGATTTGTATGAGCTGGTACCACAACTCATCGCTGCACTCGATTAATTGTTATACCCACTGCAAGTAAATGGGTAATGGCGAGATAAGTTGACTGCCAGCTATCGTAAGATAGGTTGCTATAACGAGCGTGCTTTCGCCAACAGTAGAAGAACGAATTTAAGCGATTTTTTTACGGAATTTGAGTTGGTTTGCGGCATAAGCAAACGGTGTTTTTTATGCGCCCTGACGTGACGCATATTTCTCCTTGGCAAGCCCTCAAATATTTTTGTAGCGGTTTCGCTACAAATCCAAAAATGTACATAGGTTGTGTTCGTAAAATTATCGAACACAACATATAGTGTTCAGCACAGATCATATTTTCGAATTACACTACACTCTTTGGCATCTTCATGCCGGGGTCTAGGTGTTTCAAGGAGCGACGAATGCACGATAAAGATAGCGCCGTAATTGAGTTGGCTGAGCCACAGGATATTTCAACTGAAGTGTTGATTGAGAAATACGCAAAAGGGGCCGAGACCACCATCGGCGAGGTATTTTCTCGAGTGGCTGAGGCCTTGGCAGAAGTTGAAACAGGCAAGACCCGGACAAAATTTGCCGAAGAGTTTCTGTGGGCGATGCAAAATGGTTTTATCCCTGCTGGTCGTGTCAGTAGCGCCGCTGGCACAGGTCTGCAAACCACGCTAATCAACTGTTTTGTTCAGCCGGTTGGGGATTCCATCACCAACACCGTGGATGGCAAGCCAGGCATTTACACAGCGCTTGCGCAGGCAGCAGAAACCATGCGCCGTGGCGGCGGTGTCGGCTACAATTTTTCTGCAATTCGGCCACGCGGTGCAAAGGTCAAGGGCACCGGTAGCAGCGCTTCCGGACCGATCTCGTATATGAAAGTGTTCGACCGCTCTTGCGAAACAGTAGAGTCGGCTGGCGCCCGTCGTGGCGCACAAATGGCGGTGGTCAATATCGACCACCCGGACATTGTCCAGTTCATTACGGTCAAGCAAGAAAGAGGGCAGCTCAACAATTTTAATGTTTCCGTCGGTATTACGGATGCATTCATGAAGGCCGTTGAAGCTGACCAGGAATTTGAGTTGGCTCATATCTCCGAGCCAAATGACGAACTGAAAGCCACTGGCGCCTACCAGCGTGATGATGGCAAGTGGGTCTATCAGACAATGCGCGCGGCTGAGGTCTGGGACCTCATCATGAAAAGCACCTATGCGGCTGCCGAACCTGGTGTGCTGTACATGGATCGCATCAATCAGGAAAATAATCTGGGGTATTGCGAAGTTATTGAGGCAACCAATCCATGCGGTGAGCAGCCTTTGCCGGATTACGGCTGTTGTTGCCTCGGCAGCCTCAACCTGACGGCTTATGTGACAGAACCGTTTTCAGATGAAACCTCTTTTGACTTTGATTTACTCGACAAGGTGACCAGAGTTGCGGTGCGCATGCTGGACAACGTATTGATTGCGACCAAATGGCCGCTGGAAGAGCAGGCACGCGAGGCATCTGCCAAGCGCCGTCTTGGTCTCGGCTTTACAGGTCTCGGCGATGCCTTGATCATGCTGGGCGTTAAGTATGACTCCGCGCAAGGGCGCACCTTGGCCGCGCGGATTGCACGTGTAATGCGTGATGCTGCTTATTGGGGATCGGTCGATCTGGCGAAAGAGCGTGGCGCTTTCCCCTTGCTCGATGCCGAACAATATCTGCAAGCTGGCTTTGCATCACGTTTGCCGGACGATTTGAAGGCTGCGATTCGCAAGCACGGTATTCGCAACTCGCACCTGACCTCGATTGCGCCAACGGGCACGATTTCACTGGCCTTTGCCGACAACGCATCGAACGGCATTGAACCGGCGTTTTCCTGGTACTACAACCGTACAAAACGAATGCCGGATGGAACCAAGAAAGATTACACCGTCGAGGATCATGCATTCCGCATTTACCGGGCGCTTGGGGGCGATGTCGATAATTTGCCACCTGCATTCGTCTCTGCGCTGGAAATTTCCGCTATGGACCACATGCTGATGGTGGCGGAAGTTGCGCCCTACGTTGATGCTGCGATTTCAAAAACAGTGAACGTTGCCGAAGACTATCCGTATGAAGATTTCAAGGATCTTTACATGGAAGCTTGGCGCAAGGGTCTGAAAGGCATCACCACCTATCGCCCTAACAATGTATTGGGTTCAGTGCTGTCGGTCTCCGCACCAAGTCAAACACCAACACCGGCGGTAGCGCAGACAGTTACATTGTCCGAGCAAGACCGCCGCATGGTCCTGACCGAGGTTGCGATGTCGCCGCCGTTGGCATCATTGCGCTGGCCTTCGCGTCCTGCCTTGCCAGCTGGTGCATCTGGCTGGATTAGCGAGCAGATCCAAACGCCACAAGGTGAATTTGCTGTGGCGGTTTCCGATCATGCCGGTATTCCGTTTGAAGTATGGGTGCTGGGTGGTCAGGCGCCACGCGGTCTTGATGCCATCGCCAAGACCTTGTCCACCGACATGCGCGCCAACGATCGCGGCTGGCTGAATAAGCGGCTCACGATGCTGGAGCAGGCATATGGCGATTCCTTCGTGATGCCGATGCCGCCCAATGGCGACATGGTGCAAGTGCCGAGTGCGACCGCAGCACTGGCCAAGCTGGTGCGCTGGCGCTACAACCAGTTGGGTACGCTGGAATTTAACGACAGCGATCCGACGCCGGTACTCGATGCACTATTTGCCCCGCATGAGCCAAAGACAGGCACCGACGGCACGCTGGCTTGGGTCGCTGATGTACGCAACCCTTCAACCGATGATGAATTTGTGCTGATGTTGAAGGAACTACAAATGCCGGACGGCACCAGAAGGCCGTATAGCATGGGATTGACCGGTGGTCATCCGCCAGCACTGGATGGCTTATGCAAGTTGCTCAGCGTCGATATGCGTGTCATTGACCCGGCATGGATCGGGATGAAGCTACGCAAGCTGCTAAATTATGCTGAACCACGCGGCGATTTTCTGGCACGTGTTCCAGGCAGTGTAAAACAGGTAAGTTATCCGTCCACGGTGGCTTACATCGCACAATTGGTCATTCACCGCTATGCGATGCTGGGTATTCTCACGGAAGAAGGTACGCCAACCATCAACATGGGCGTGGTGACGGCAGACCCGAAGCATGCAGCCAAACCCGCACCAGCGATTTCAGGTAAGTTGTGCCGCGAATGCAGCAACATGACTTTGATTCGCAAGGATGGTTGCGACTTCTGTACCGCATGTGGTGCGATTGGGAGTTGCGGTTGATTTTTGCGTTACGCCATAAATTGCAGCTGTGTGTGGGACCCCATAAGCTGCAAATAAAGACCCCATAAGCTGCAAATTTATTTTGTTACAGTAAGCCGATTTACGGCCCGCCCTTCGAAGAGGAGCGGGCTTTGTTTGGCATTGTGGTCGACCGGTCAATGGCTCGGGCTACGACCAGCCGATTTTCCGTGATAGTGCTGACTTCACCACATATCACCCTGTACGGGGATGTGCTGTTCTTGAAGAGTGAGAGTGACGGGGCGGTTTACCCAGTTCCCTCTCGTGTGAATGATTTAAGCCCGCTCTCGAAAGAGATGTGGGCTTTTTTTTAGGGTTGTGCGGAAGAAATGTTGCTAAAATAGAACAATATGAACATTATTGGAATTCGATAATTATTTCGTTCTCATAGTTCAGTATAAAACACGCGGCCCGCCAAGGAAGGAGAGGAGGGCTTGAGCCAAGTCCTATATAATTCCATATCAATTGATATGTTACTTGTAATTTAATATCAATTGCTATACAATGTAGAAGGGTCATACAATGGCCACCAGCCCAGTTCAAGTTCAAGTGTTCTTGAAAAAGTTAAAAAGTATTAATCCGGCAACAGTAACTATTTCTAATCAAAAGAAAACGCGAGATTACCTAAATTCAAGGGATTTTGAGCGCGTAGAGGTTATCACCTATCTGTACTCATTAACCGAAGCTAATTTTAGTTATGGGCCAAGCCAAAATGACTGGGGAACGGGGAAAGTCTGGACTTTTGGTATTAATGTGGACAATGACTTGGTTTACGTAAAACTCTGTCTAACCTCTATACGAAATGAGCACGAAATGCTATGCATGTCGTTTCACGAAGCTGAACACCCCCTGCAGTTTCCCTTTGCCAAGAAAAAATGAAAGGGTGCAAAATGAATACTAACCACTTTAAATTTTGCCCGAATTGTGCCGGCGAAGGCACTGTAGCGCTTGTTAACAGTAACGATGTTATCGACATTCGGGGCGAGAAATTTGAAGTCCCCGTTATGTCTTTTGATTGCAATCGCTGTGGTGAGTCGTTTCAGCCTCTTGAAGGCGATATTGGGTTACCGAAAGCGCGCGACCTGTATCGCGAGAAGCACAAGATGGTGATGCCTGCAAAAATGATTGCATTTAGAAAGAGCCTTGATATTAGCCAGCCGGAGCTTGCCACGATTTTAGGATGGGGAACTGCTACGGTAAGCCGATACGAGAACGGAAAGCTTCAAGAGCTCGCGTATGACAAAGAACTCCGATTAGTGATGAGTAACCCGGAAAACCTGCTTGAGCTAGTCGAACAAACGGAGGGATTGCTCCCCACCACTCGAGCTAGGCTCGTAGCGCTTCTTGAGCCAGAAATCGAGCGTATAACCGCAGAGAAGGAATTTTTTCGAAGGAGCGTGGCGGCTCCCGGCGAAAAGGTTGAGCTCAATAAATTATCAAAACTCGTGGTTATGCTCTGTGGCGCAAGCGGTCAGGTTAAAACTAAACTCAACAAGCTACTTTTCTACGTGGACTTTAAATCTTACAAAGTAAGAGGCCGCACTGTGTCCGGTTTGGCTTACGAGCGCATTCAATTTGGCCCGGTTCCCGCAAACTATGACAAGCTATATTCTCTATTGGCGCAACGAAAAGACGTGGCATTAATCCAGGAAGAATTTGGCCAATACGAGGGTACTCGTATAACGGCGATGAGGGCCGTCGACAGAAACTGTTTTGAAGAAGACGAGCTGTCGATTATTCTTGATATTAAAAAACGTTTTGAGAGTGTTTCTGCAGAAAAAATATCTGAGATATCCCATCGAGAGCAGGCGTGGAAAGAAACAGCAATGCACTCGATAATTTCTTATGAACATGCCGTGGCTCTTAGTGTCTAAAATTTAACACTCACATCGCAGGCCCGTAAGCCGCGACAAGGTTTCAAACGTTCAATTAAAGCCCGTCCCCGTTTTGGGTACGGGCTTTTTCATAGCTAGCTAAGGTGTGAAAATTACTGGAGTTTTCATCGCCATCCGGCAGTTGAATGCCCCCCCTGTCGCGTGAAAAAATAACTTATCGGGTAGCCGGTCAGCCTTAGACGTCACAGGTACCTCAATGAGCAACGGTTGCGCTTGGTGAAAAGTGCAGCTTATGCGTAAATCCAGGGAGGAAAGTGCAGCTTATGGGGTATTTCGATTGCAGCTTATGGTGTACAGTGAATATGTAAGCCGTTGATTTGTATGCATCGTGCGTTGCAGCTTATGCGCAAACGCACAAGCTAATCAAATGATGTTGACGGCGAGGACTAATAATCCTCGCCGTTTTTTTATTATTTAAAGGCTGTGCTGGAATGATCGTGTGAGGAAAATATGACGCCGCCTATCACTTACCTGTTTGTCCCCGGCAATCGCCCCGAACGTTTCCCCAAGGCTTTGGCTACGGGCGCTGATGCAATCATCCTTGATCTGGAGGATGCGGTAGCGCCAGCCGTGAAGGAGCAAGCCCGCAGCGAGATTGCACAATGGCTGGCAATGCAGCCTTCTAGCAGCAATATCGTGGTCCGTATCAATGACCGCCAGTCACAGTGGTTTGCTGCCGATCTGGCATGGTTGCGTACGTGCCAAATTCCTTGCGTGATGTTGCCCAAGACGGAATCGGCAGAAGATATTGACGTATTGCTGACAGCGATGCCAGGAGACGGACTGGTGATTCCACTGATAGAAACAGCGCGTGGCGTACACAACGTCGATACCATCGTAGGCGCAAGGCGCGTGCAACGGCTGGCTTTTGGCACCATCGATTATGCAGTGGATATGAGCCTGTCCGGCGACGAGCGTGGTCTGATCTATCCGTCAAGTCATATTGCGCTGGCTTCCCGTTGTGCCGGGTTGGTCTCACCTATCGCTGGCGTGACATTGGCGATTGATGACGAGCCTGTATTGCTGGCCGATTTTGCCTTTGCCCGAGCCTTAGGCTTTGGCGCCAAAATGTGCATCCACCCCAAACAGGTCGCAGTCATTAACCGAGCAATGATGCCCACGCCGGCCGAGCTAGATTGGGCGCGCCGTGTGGTGGCGGCTGCCGCAAGTGGGCTGGGGGCGGTTCAGGTCGATGGGCGTATGGTGGACAGGCCGGTGCTGCTCAAGGCTGAGGCTATTCTTGCGCACTCGTTGAAACCTTCAGCGATTGACGCTGATAAAACGTAATGCATATTTTCAAACAAAAAGGCCAATCTATCTAGGTTGGCCTTTTTGATTTTTGACTAAAGTGCACGAGACTGGTGCAAACAGTTCATGGTGAATCTTTATAAATCAAACACCAGCAGCTTGCAGACTTTTGCTTAACACTGCTTCGCAACAGAAACCTCGGCATTGCAGTTTTAGCCTCATTGCTTACCAGTAGTATCGAGCACCACCATGGTTTCTACACGCATTCTTTTTGGCACGGACAACTACGCCATCATTGCAACGTACCTTGCGATGCGCACTCTGATAATGCCGATGGTAGTAGCGACCATCTGTTTCATTGTAATAATAGCGATCAGCAGGATGCCTACTATTGTATCTGCCGGCTTCGTGGCCAATGACGCCCCCGACGATAGCGCCGCCAATAATTCCGCCAGCGCTGCCATCCGTAAGAATGGCGCCTGCAACGGCACCGGTACCTGCACCTATAGCCGTATTCTCACCACGTGTCATGTCGGCACAAGCAACTAATCCCAGTATCATTGCCATGGCCACAGCGCTAAGTGCGAATTTCTTTATTGATTTCATGGAATTACCTCATTTTTAAAGTATGGTCAGATAATTATCCTCATTATTCAATGAACTGTTTTGAGGCGGATCAAGTGAAATGCAATAATTCAATGCAAAGTCACACCACCAAACTCGGGCAGCCGTGCTGTTCCATCGAGTAGCTTGGCCAGGGCTTGCTCGCAGCGCTGATCGCCTTCGTCTGTACCTTGCTCAAACCAGATTTTTGCCTTGACCAAGTCGCGTTCGACGCCGTTACCGTTTTTGTATAGGCTGCCGAGCCACAGATACGCAGGTAGGTATCTCTCATTGATCGCGTCATGCAGCAGGGCGAGCCCCTTTTTGACATCGGTCTTGCCGTGGCTGCCAGTGACCAAGTAGTGGCCGAGAATCGCCATGGTTCTTTCATCGCCACGCGCGACTACCTTGAATAGCCATTCGTGCCCTAGGTCGACATCTTTCGGTACATATTGCCCGGAAAAATACGTATCTGAGAGGTGATTGCCTGCATTGTTGTAGCCGGCGTCAAAGGCAGCTTCCAGCATTTTCAGCCCCTTGGCCGGATCGGCTTGACAACCTTCGCCAGCAAGCAGCATGGAACCTACGGACGCCATGGCGGATGGTATGCCATTTTTGGCACCGATCATGATCAGGCGAAAGCCTTCTTCCTTGTCCTCCGGCACGCCATAACCGGATTGATACAGCCAGCCCAGATTGCAGTGCGCGCGCATTTCACCCGCCGCGATGCCTTTGCGATACCACTCGACGGCCACTGCCAAGTCTTGATCGCAGCCGATACCATACGCATTGACCTTGCCCATGTGGAACATCGCGGGTGCATGGCCGCTTTCAGCTAATGCGCGGATACGCTCGATGGCACGGGGGTAAGCGATTGGGTCGGCACTGTAATTTTTGTCTATCGCTTCGAAGCGCGCGCTGGCTTCGTCACGATGGCGCGCCTTTTGCGGACGGTGGACCAGATAGGCGGCAAAGTCGCCGCTGGAAGGGCTGGATTTGATTTCTGACCAGATGATGTCGTCAATTTCCTTGTCGTCATAGCCTGATGGCAAGACAATCTCTCTCAACGCGTCCAACATGTTTTATCCCTATCGGTTATGGATTAGGAAAATTTCCCCAGTGCAAAATTACGATCGCATCTTTTCATTTTGCGGTCTTGGGCGAAAAATGTAAACGGATAGATATACACAGGGCGGTATTATTACTCCGGCTCGTATTAAATGGCTCTCCGCCATATTAAGGCAGATACCCCCGGTAAAAAAGGTATTTTTCAACTAAAAACAGGCTGTTTTAAGCTTATTTTTGGCTGTGGCGAGCACAAAACGCCGATTTTTAGGCCAACTAATAACGCGACGCGTTATTAGTGTATTCAGGCGGTGGGGAGATGCGCAAGGGAGATCAGCCGATCAGGTCGGTCTGAGGCGAAGTTGCGTAGAGAAATTCTAGTCATCGCTAGTTGTCCCGCCCTTCCCCCTGTGGGAGGAGGGGCGGGGGTAGACTATTTTTTCGGCAGATACAAGTCAGTGATGCTGCCCAGTCCGATTTCGGCTGCAAACATCGGCGTTTCAGATAGCGATGGGTGCGCATGGATGGTGAGTGCGAGGTCTTCGAGATCGGCGCCCATTTCCATCGCCAGCACAGTTTCTGCCAGCAATTCGCCCGCATTCACGCCGACGATGCCTGCACCCAGGATACGCTTGGTGGTCGGGTCCCACAGCAACTTGGTCAGACCTTCATCGCGTCCCATTGCGAGTGCACGACCAGAGGCTGCCCATGGGAAGCTGGATTTTTCGTAAGCGATGCCTGCTGCTTTTGCATCGTTTTCGGTCAAGCCCATCCACGCAATTTCAGGGTCGGTGTACGCGACTGACGGAATCGTCATGGCGTCAAACGCGACCTTGTGGCCGGCGATGACTTCGGCTGCAATCTTGGCTTCGTTGCTGGCTTTGTGCGCCAGCATCGGGTCGCCGCAGACGTCGCCAATTGCATAAATGTGCGGTACGTTGGTGCGTTGCTGTTTGTCGGCTGGAATGAAGCCGCGCTCGTTGACGATCACACCGGCCTTTTCAGCGGCAATTTTGCTGCCGTTCGGGCGGCGGCCAACGGCCATCAATACCATGTCATACAGTTGCGCTTCTTTGGGTGCATCCGCACCTTCAAAGGTCGCGAGCAGGCTGTCGCCCTTTGCTTCAAGCTTTGATACCTTGGTATTCAGGTAGATGGCTTCGTAGCGTTTTTCAATGCGTTTATGCAGTGGGCGCACGACGTCGCGATCAGCGGCTGGGATCAGTCCGTCGGCAAATTCGACCACGGTAACTTTGGTGCCGAGCGCGTCATACACGCATGCCATTTCCAGGCCGATGATGCCGCCGCCGATGACCAGCATGCGCTTTGGAATCTTGCGGAGTTCCAGTGCGCCAGTGGAGTCAATCAGTCCCGGGTGACCTTGTGGGAATCCTGGGATATGAACAGCCGTCGATCCGACTGCAATGATCGCACTTTTGAAACGCACCGTTTTCTTACCAGCGCTGGTGTCGACCGAGATCGTGTTGGGCGAGGTGAATACGCCTTCGCCCTGCATGACCTGTACTTTGCGCGCACGTGCCAGTCCGGCTAGCCCGCCAGTAAGGCGCTTGATGATGCCATCCTTCCAGCCGCGCAACTTGTCGAGGTCGATTTTCGGTTGCGACATGGTGATGCCGCAATGTGACATTTCTTCGGCTTCGGTAATGACTTTGGCCGCGTGCAGCAATGCCTTCGACGGAATACAGCCAACGTTCAGGCAAACGCCGCCTAAAACAGCATAACGGTCTACCAGCACGACGTTCTGACCGAGGTCAGCCGCGCGGAACGCTGCTGTGTAGCCGCCGGGGCCGGCACCGAGTACCAGCGTGTCGCATTCGGTGTCGGCTGCGCCAGCAAAGGCTGCTGGTGCGGGTGAGATAGTAGGGGCGGGGGCAGATGCAGGTGTGGCGGCAGGAGCTGATACAGCAGCAGCTTCTCCGGCCGCTTCAAGCAGGAGCAGCAGTGAGCCTTCCGATAATTTGTCGCCCAGTTTGATCTTCAACTCCTTGATCACGCCGGCGTGGCTGGACGGGATTTCCATGCTTGCCTTGTCCGATTCGACCGTGATCAGCGATTGGTCGCGTTTGATCGTGTCACCGGGTTTGACCAGCATTTCAATGACTTCAACGTTTTTGAAATCACCAATATCTGGGACTTTTACTTCGATTGTGCTCATGGTATTCGCTCCAGTAGCGTTATCTCAATTGAAAATTCGGGGGCAGAATAATTTCGCTGAGCGAAAAAACAACTGCCCGATTTTCAGAATTACAGCAAGGTCTTGCGCATGTCTGCGAGAACTTCCGCCAGATAAGTCGTAAAGCGTGTGCCTTGTGCACCATCTATCACGCGATGGTCATACGACAGCGACAGCGGCAGGATCAGGCGCGGTACAAATTCCTTGCCGTTCCAGACTGGTTGCATCGACAATTTGGACAGGCCGAGAATCGCGACTTCAGGCGCATTGATGATAGGCGTGAAGTAAGTGCCACCAATGCCGCCAAGTGAGGTAATCGTGAAGCTCGCGCCTTGCATGTCGGACGGGTTGAGCTTGCCATCACGCGCCAGAGCGGACAGATCACCCATCTCTTTCGCAATTTCCAGTACGCCTTTTTGATCAGCATTTTTGACGACCGGTACGACTAGACCATGCGGCGTGTCGGCAGCAAAACCAATATGGTAATAATTCTTGATGATCAGGTTTTCACCCTTGGCATCAAGCGAGGAATTAAAGTCAGGGTAGCGCTTCAACACGGTGACAACCGCCTTGATCACAAACGCCAGAATCGTCAGCCTGTTGCCGGATTTTTTCGCTGCTTCGTTGGATGCCACGCGGAAGGCTTCAAGCTCGGTGACGTCAGTCTGTTCGTATTGCGTCACATGCGGGATGATGACCCAGTTGCGGTGCAGGTTCGGGCCGCTCATCTTTTTGATGCGCGACATGGGCTGCAATTCAGTCGGGCCGAATTTGCTGAAGTCGAGCGAAGGCCATGGCAGCAAATCCAGTCCTTTGCCGCTGCCGGTGACTGCTGAGACAGTTTCGACAGAGGTAGCTCCCGACATTACTCCCTTGACGAAGGCTTGCACATCTTCGTGTGTGATGCGTCCCTTCGGGTTGGTGCCTGTGATGAGCGTCAGGTCGACGCCCAGCTCACGCGCAAACTTGCGAACGGATGGCGACGCGTATGATGCGCCCACATTCAATACAGGGGCTACCGTTGGCGCTGGCTTTGCAGCAGGCGCTGGTACTGGCGTCGGCGCTACAACTGGTGCAACAGCGGTAGGTTTTGCGGCTACTGGAGCAGAAGGCGCTGATGCTGCCGGAGCTGGTGCCGCAACAGCGGCCGCAGCGCTTTCCAGCACCAGTATCAACGAGCCTTCAGATACCTTGTCGCCCAGCTTGACCTTCAATTCCTTGACCACGCCGGCATGGCTGGACGGAATTTCCATGCTGGCTTTGTCTGACTCGACCGTAAGCAGCGATTGATCCGCTTTGATGGTATCGCCTGGCTTGACCAGCAATTCGATGATTTCAACGTCCTTGAAGTCGCCGATATCCGGTACTTTTACTTCGATTGTGCTCATGGCATTCGCTCCAGTAGCTTTGCTTAATTATTGGTTACGGTGTTACTGAGTTACCGGATTCAACTTGGCGGTATCTATCCCATACTTTGCAATTGCCTGTACTACGACAGAGCCAGAAATCGCGCCTTCGTCAGCCAGACCTTTGAGTGCGGCCACGGCAACATAATACCGGTTTACCTCAAAGAACTCGCGCAATTTTTTGCGGGTGTCGGAGCGGCCAAAACCATCTGTACCGAGCACTGAGTAGTTCCGGCCTTTTGGTACGAAAGCACGGATTTGTTCAGCAAACGCACGCATGTAATCGGTCGATGCGACGATCGGGCCAATGGTGTTTTGCAGGCATTGCGTGACGTACGGCACACGCTGTTCTTCGGTTGGATGCAGTAGGTTCCAGCGATCGGTGTCCTGACCTTCGCGTGCAGCAAGCGTCAGCGATGGCGCTGACCAGACATCGGCACTGATGCCCCAGTCATTTTTCAGCAAGTCGGCCGCAGCCATTACTTCGCGCAGGATGGTGCCAGAGCCGAGCAACTGTACGCGATGTTTGGAATCGGCAGCGCCTTCCTGCAACAGATACAGGCCTTTCAGAATGGCTTCTTCCTGCCCCGCCTTCAAGCCGGGCTGCGGGTAGCTTTCATTCATGATGGTGATGTAATAGAACACATCTTCCTGCTTTTCAACCATGCGCGTCAGGCCATCCTGAATAATGACGGCCAGTTCATGCGAAAAGGTCGGATCGTAAGGACGGCAGGTCGGTATCGTCGTTGCCAGGATGTGGCTATGGCCATCTTCGTGTTGCAGTCCTTCACCGTTCAAGGTCGTGCGTCCAGCGGTGCCGCCCATCAGGAAGCCGCGAGCACGCATGTCGGCAGCAGCCCATACCAAGTCGCCGACGCGCTGCAAGCCGAACATCGAATAGAAGGTGAAGAACGGCAGCATGATGCGGTTATTGCTTGAATACGAGGTGGCAGCCGCGATCCAGGAGCTGATGCCGCCTGCTTCGTTGATGCCGTCTTGCAGGATTTGACCTTCCTTGTCTTCGCGGTAGTACATCACCTGATCGATATCGACTGGTTCGTACAGCTGGCCTTGCTGGCTGAAAATGCCGATTTGGCGGAACAGTCCTTCCATGCCGAAGGTGCGCGATTCATCCACCATGATCGGTACGACCCGTTTGCTCAGACTTTGGTCGCGCAAGAGCGTGGTGATGATGCGGACAAAAGATTGCGTGGTCGATATTTCCCGGCCATCTACCGTTGCGTCCAGTACGTTCTTGAACGCGGACAGTGGCGGCACCGTCAGCTGTTCATCTGCCTTCATGCGGCGCTGCGGCAGGTAACCGCCCAGCGCCTTGCGGCGTTCGTGCAAATAAACGATTTCTGGTGTGTCTGCCGCCGGCATGAAAAACGGTACTTCGTGCAGTTGGTCGTCTGGTATTGGTACTGAAAAACGATCACGCATGGTACGGATGGTGTCGTCGTCCAGCTTCTTGGTTTGATGCGCGGTATTTTGGGCTTCGCCGGATTTGCCCATGCCATAGCCTTTGACGGTCTTGCACAGCAATACGGTCGGTTGGCCCTTGTGTTCCTGCGCCACCTTAAACGCCGCATAAACCTTGTGCGGATCATGGCCGCCGCGCGTCAGGCGCCAGATGTCGTCATCCGACATGTGGGCCACCATTTCCAGCAATTTAGGGTGCTTGCCAAAGAAATTCTGACGCACGTAAGCGCCATCCTTGGCTTTGTAATTCTGGTATTCACCATCGACGGTTTCCATCATCACTTGCTTCAGGATGCCATCTTTGTCTTTTTCAAGCAGCTCATCCCAGTTCGAACCCCAGATCACTTTAACGACATTCCAGCCTGCGCCACGGAAATCGGCTTCCAGTTCCTGGATGATTTTGCCATTGCCGCGTACCGGACCGTCCAGCCTTTGCAAATTACAATTGACGACAAGCACTAGATTATCAAGATTTTCGCGTGAGGCCATGCCGATTGCGCCCATCGATTCCGGCTCGTCCATTTCACCGTCGCCGCAGAATACCCAGACCTTACGGTTGGCTGTATCGGCGATGCCACGTGCGTGCAGGTATTTCAAAAAGCGCGCTTGATAGATCGCCATGATCGGGCCAAGTCCCATCGATACTGTAGGGAATTGCCAGAATTCCGGCATCAGTTTCGGATGCGGATAGGATGATAGGCCATTGCCATCTACTTCACGCCGGAAGTGGACGAGCTGTTGTTCGCTGATGCGTCCTTCAAAGAAGGCACGGGCATAAATGCCGGGTGATGAGTGACCCTGGTAATAGACGAGATCGCCGCCATGATTTTCAGATGGCGCGTGCCAAAAATGGTTGAAGCCGGTGCCAAACATGGTCGCCAGCGAGGTAAAGCTGGAAATATGGCCGCCCAGATCGCCATCAAATTTATTGGCTTTGACCACCATTGCCATCGCGTTCCAGCGCATCCATGAGCGCAGGCGCTCTTCATATTCCAGGTTGCCTGGGGAGCGTTGTTCCAAGTGTGTCGGAATCGTATTGACGTAGGCGGTATTGCTCGAAAACGGGATTTGTGCGCCACGGCGTCGTGCCAGATCGACCATGCGCTCCATTAGGTAGTGTGCGCGCTCCGGACCTTCGTTTTCAATCACGGATTCAAGCGCATCCAGCCATTCTTTTGTTTCCTGTTTGTCAGGATCGTTGGTGGATGCGGCTAATATTTGGTCAAGCTGTTCTGACATTGTGTGTCTCCCGTTGATGATTGCCCTTGGGTGGCGGGCAGCATTTCTGTATTACTGGCTAGGCATACCGAGCCAAGGCGTGGAACTATCTGATAAATTTAATTTTAACAGCCTCGGTATAATTATTCCAAATTACGGTTTTCGATTTCATAATGTGAAATTTCATGATGGCCGATAATGAAAGAATTAAGTCATTTTCTGGATTGATAAGCGCATTGTTCACGATGAACTATATAATCTTTCTTTTTAACAGTTTTCTTTTTGACGTACAACATGACCGCTCAAATAATTAACGGAAACCTTCTCGCGCAGGAAATTCGCGCCGATATAGCCAAACGTGCTGCTGCACTCACTGCTCAAGGTGAGCGACCCGGCCTTGCTGTCATTATGGTCGGCGAAAGCGCTGCCTCGATGGTATATGTGATCAATAAGGAAAAGGCGTGCAACGCTAATGGCATTTACTCTGTGCTGGAGAAGTATGACTCCAGTTTCACTGAAGAGGCACTGCTGGAACGGATCAGGGTATTGAACAATGATCCAGAGATACACGGTATTTTGGTTCAATTGCCGATACCGGCGCACATCGACGAGCGCAAGGTGATTGAGGCAATTGCACCGGAAAAGGACATGGATTGTTTCAACGTTGTGAACGCCGGCAACCTGATGGTCGGCCATCCGACGATCCGACCTTGTACGCCCTACGGTGTGATGAAAATGCTGGAGTCGATCGACTATCCAGTGCGAGGTGCGCATGCAGTCATCGTCGGCGCTTCCAATATCGTTGGCAAACCGCAGGCGATGATGCTGCTGCAGGCTGGCGCAACGGTCACAATTTGTAATTCCAAGACACGCGATTTGGGCTTCCACACGAGGCTGGCTGACATCCTGATTGCGGCTACCGGCAAGCGCAACCTGATTACTGCAGACATGATCAAACCCGGCGCAGTGGTGATTGACGTGGGCGTTGAACGTGACGAAAACGGCAAGCTGTGGAGTGATGTCGATTTCGAAAATGCGAAGGAAGTGGCTGGCTACATTACGCCCGTTCCAGGTGGAGTTGGCCCAATGACGATCACCATGTTGATGGTCAACACGATTGAAGCGGCAGAAAGACGGTTGAAAGCGCGTCAGGCGCAGTAAGTCTGGCAGCAATGTTTTGGTGCCTGAAGTCAGGAGCCTTTCGTTATGCGATGGGCTTCTGGTCATCAGCTGACTGACTTTTTTGTTGCTGAATCACGCTTTAAAAACGCACTCTGTTGGCAATAAGGATGCAACCGTAATATTTACTTTGACGCCATCACCCGCCATGCAAAATCCCCTTCTCGATTTCTTCGACCTGCCTCGTTTCGATATCATTAAACCAGAGCATGTCACGCCTGCCATCGACGCCTTGCTGGCCGATAGTTGCGCCGTGATAGCGCAACTGGAAGCCCCGATGGCAGAGGTGAGTTGGGATCACTTTATTGAGCCGCTGGAAAACACCACGGAAAAATTAGGGCGCACCTGGGGGATAGTCAGTCATCTGAATTCCGTAGTTGACACGCCAGAGTTGCGTGCTGCCTACAATGAAAACCAGCCCAAGGTGACGGAATTCTGGACCGCGCTGGGGCAAAATCTTGCGCTGTTTACCAAATACAAGGCGCTGCACGATAGTCAGGAATTCGCTGTTCTGACACCGCCACGCAAGCGGATCATCGAGAATGCCTTGCGCGATTTTCGGCTGGGTGGTGCAGAGTTGCCGGAAGCATCCAAGCAACGGTTTGCCGAGATACAGGAAGAGCAGGCGGCGGTAGCAACTCGTTTTTCCGAAAACGTACTGGATGCAACCAACGATTACGTCTTATTGGTCGAGAACGAAGCAGAATTGTCCGGCTTGCCGGACGATGTGAAGCATGCCGCGCGGGCATCAGCTGAGAAGGATGGCAAATCCGGGTTCAAATTTACGCTGCATTACCCTTCGTTTTATCCGGTGCTGCAATTCGCTGATAACCGTCAATTGCGCGAAACGATGTACCACGCAAACGCGACCAAGGCATCCGAACTCGGCACCAAACCTGAGTGGGATAATACCGGCAACATCATGGCATTGCTCAAGTTGCGCAATGAGGAAGCTAAACTCCTCGGCTACAACAATTTTGCCGAAGTATCGCTAGTGCCAAAAATGGCACAAAGCCCGGATCAGGTCATTCACTTCCTGGAGGACTTGGCAGCGCGCGCAAGGCCCTTCGCTGAAAAGGATCTGGATGAGTTGCGGACATTTGCAAAAGATACACTCGGTATTGATACGCTGGAAGCTTGGGACATTCCGTATGCATCGGAGAAACTGCGTGAGCTGCGCTATGCTTTTTCTGAGCAGGAAGTGAAGCAGTATTTTCCTGAGCAGCAGGTGATCAGTGGCTTGTTCCGGCTGATCCAGACGCTATTTTCGGTGGATATTAAATCGGACGCAGCTGCAGTCTGGCACAAGGATGTGAAATTCTTCCGCATCGAACGCAAGGGGCAACTGGTCGGGCAGTTCTATCTGGATTTATATGCACGCAGCGGCAAACGCAGTGGCGCATGGATGGATGATGTGCGTGGCCGTCGGGTCAGTGCGAGTGGGCTGCAGACACCGGTGGCATACCTCACCTGCAACTTCACAGAACCCGCGCTCAGGGATGGTCAATTGCGCCCTGCGCTATTCACGCATGATGAAGTGATTACGCTGTTTCACGAGTTCGGCCACGGCTTGCACCACATGTTGACGCAGGTTGATGATCTTGGTGTATCCGGCATTTCCGGCGTTGAATGGGACGCGGTTGAGCTGCCTTCGCAATTTATGGAAAACTTCTGCTGGGAATGGGATGTGCTCGAACATATGACCGCTCATGCCGATACTGGCGCGCCTTTGCAGCGTGAACTGTTCGATAAGATGATTGCGGCCAAGAATTTCCAGTCTGGCTTGCAAACCCTGCGCCAGATTGAATTTTCTTTATGCGACATGCATCTGCATGGCGATTACGATCCGTATGGCCCGCTAGAGTTTCAGACTGTGTTGGAAGCGGTGCGACAACGCTTTGCTGTTGTTATCCCACCATCTTTCAACCGTTTTTTGCATTCGTTCAACCATATTTTTGCTGGCGGTTATGCTGCCGGGTACTATAGTTACAAATGGGCTGAACTGCTGTCAGCTGACGCCTATGCTGCATTCGAAGAAGCGCGTAACGCCGGCGGAAGCATACTGCCAGCCGCAGTCGGGAAAAAATTTCTGGACGAAGTACTTGCGGTCGGCGGGTCGCGTCCAGCCATGCAATCATTTATGGCTTTTCGAGGGCGAGAACCCACAATAGACGCATTGTTGCGGCATAATGGCATGGTGTCCTGAAATCCTTGAAATGACAAACAGGTGAGAGACAACATGAAATTTAAATGGCCAATATTATTTCTGTTATGTGTTGCTAGTGCTCATGCGCAAATGTATCGATGGGTGGATGCTTCAGGCAAGGTCAATTTCAGCGATCAGCCGCCGCCAGCCTCTGTAAAGAAGCCTCAAAAATCTTCAGCTGCAACATCCGAACCTTCGGGCGAGAGCTTAAGTTATGGCTTGTCCGAGGCGATGAAAGACTTTCCGGTTACCTTATATAGCTCTAGCGATTGCGCGCCGTGTGGCGAAGGCCGTAGCCTGCTAAAAAATCGCGGCATTCCTTTTTCTGAAAAAACTATCAGCACCAGCGAGGATGTAGCACGGCTAAAGCAAGTGGGCGGGAATGGTCAGCTTCCGTTTCTGGCAGTTGGCCGCACAAAATTGACCGGTTTTGAGGCGGGTGCGTGGAATAGCGCATTGAGCGATGCCGGCTACCCGCAGTCCAGCCAGTTGCCTAGCAATTACAAGTATTCAGCGCCACAAGCTGCGGCACCAATATCAGCACCGGTCGAAAAGCCAAGCGTTACGGAGACTCCGACAGCACCGCCTCAAGCGCCTACTGATGGAAGCAAACCGCCCGGATTTCGTTTTTGACATGCCAATGCCAACTCAATCATCCTGGCACACGGGAAGCTCGACATTTTTGCCAGCCAACTTGACGCCATGACAAAAATTGATTTTCACTCCAGCGTGACTGACAAGATGTCGCATGCCTGTCGATTGGTGCGCAAAGCGCGTATTAATTCTGCGGATGCCCGCGTCGTCATTCTGCTAAAAGACAAGGCCCAAATTGCGGCGCTGGATCGAGCGCTGTGGACTTTTTCAGAGCAGGATTTTGTTCCACATGCGGCAGCCGACGATGCACTGGCAGCGCAATCAGCCGTCATACTGACCGACAGTGATGCCTGCGAATTGCCGCATCATGATATTCTGATCAACTTGTCTGACGCCATGCCAGCACATTTCGCGCAATTCGAGCGTGTGTTTGAAATCATATCGCCAGATACCGCCGAGGCCGCAGCAGGGCGCGAGCGATATGCCTACTACCGCGAGCGCGGTTATCAGCTCGCCCACACCGTTATGAGTCAAGCATGAGTATTCCCGCATCCGACGCCACTATTCCAGTTCTAACGCAAATTATTGAGCCACAGCCCTCCGGCAGTGCTGCGAGTAAGCCATTGCCAGAGCCGGGTGGGCGCGTCGATCAGTCAGGTTCGCGCACTACCCAGGAGTGGGATGCGCTAGAGAGCAACTTGAACGAGCATATTCTTCGTCAGCTGCAGGGGCGGATTGATTTTGTGCTTGAGCATCGTATCAAGGATGGGCTTGCAGACATCTTGCAGACTGCGACAGAAGGGCTGGCCGCCGAGATTCGGCAGGGTTTGCACAAGACGTTGAACGAGGTGATTTCGCGTGCAGTTGCGCAAGAAATTGCCCGTATTCAGACGAAAAAATAAAGGAATCCGGTAGCAGAATTGCTGGTCAACGCGAACCATTGGTTTGTAATCGGAAACAGAAGATAGAGGGAAAACGTGAAGGTCATTGTATTGGGTTCGGGTATTGTCGGAACGGCGTCTGCATGGTTTTTGCGCCAATCGGGGCATGATGTGACTGTCGTCGAACGCCAGTCAGGTGTCGCGCAAGAGACAACGATGGCGAACGGTTGTCAAATTTCTGTTTCACATTCCGAGCCGTGGTCCAATCCAACCGCTCCGCTGAAAATGCTGAAATGGCTAGGCCAGGAAGACGCGCCTTTGCTGTATCGATTCCGTCCTGAGTGGTTGCAATGGGAGTGGGGTTTGCGTTTCCTGCTGGAATGCTCGCCTGCACGCACGGCTTACAATATCCGCCAATGCATGGCGATGGCTGATTTCAGCTTGAAAACCTTGCAGGCAGTGCGGGCAGAAACCGGCATTGAATATGATTGCCTCACACGCGGCATCATGCATTTTTATACACAGCAGAAAGACTTCGAGGATTCTCAGTCTGGTGCCAAGCTGATGACCTCTCTCGGTTGTCCGCGCAATTCCATCTCGCCGGATGAAGTAGTGAGGATAGAGCCATCGCTGGCCAACATCCGCGACAAAATCGTTGGTGGTGACTATACGCCTAGCGACGAATCTGGCGATTCGCACGAATTTACGGTCGGTCTGGCCAAAAAAGCAGCCGCAGCAGGGGTCGAGTTCCGTCTCAATACCAGCGCAACTCGCTTGTTGACTGAAGGGGCTGGCGCTGCTGCCCGCATTACCGGGGTCGAAGTCATCAATCCTGACGGGCGCTATGAGGTGTTAAAAGCTGACGCGTTTGTTGTCGCTATGGGTAGCCACACGACGCAGTTCCTGAAGCCCCTGGGCATCAGCCTGATGATTTATCCCGCCAAAGGTTACTCCGCCACCTATCCGGTCAAGAATCCTGATGCAGCGCCATATGTTTCGCTGATCGATGCTGGACATAAATTGGTATTCTCTCGGCTCGGTAACCGCTTGCGCGTCGGCGGCACGGCAGAAATAAACGGCTATTCCCGCGAGCTGAATTCGGTACGCTGCGAAATGCTCACGCGACGCACGCGTGAACTATTCCCAGACGCCTGTGATTTTAACGAGCCGAATTACTGGACCGGGTTGCGGCCGATGACGCCATCAAACCGCCCCTACATCGGCAAGACGAAATTTACCAACCTGTTTCTGAATGCAGGCCATGGCACATTAGGCTGGACTATGGGGTGTGGATCTGGTCGGGCAATTGCCGATATCGTTTCAGGCCGTAAACCTGAGGTGGATTTTGTTTTTACTGGTATGCCGCGCGGCATTTGATCGATTTGCGCCTGAATAAGCTTGGTTCATCAGGCGCAAATTACGTCACTTCAAATCCAAAAAATTCATCGGGTCAATATTCCATTTCTCTGGCGATTCGTGACTGATGATCCGGTCGCCGCCGCCACTTCCTACTGGTTTGGATAAGTCGATAATTACCGGTGTGATATGGGCGTAGGCTTTGGAGTTGAAAAATACCTTTACCTTCGGCGCAAGCAGGTTAGTTTCGTGTGGCTCCATCACCACGCCGACTTTTCCTGATTCCAGCAATACCACCGTTCCCACCGGATAGATTCCGACGCAACGAATGAACGCGTGCACGTGCATCGGATTGAAATGATGGTCGCTCCATTCGTAAATCTTGCGTAAGGCTTCTGCAGCTGGCATCCCTTTATGGTAACAGCGGTCGGAAGTGATCGCGTCGTAGACATCCACAATTGACGCCATCTGTGCCATGATGCTGATGTCCTTGGCTGGCAACTTCTTCGGATAGCCGCTGCCGTCCATACGCTCGTGATGGTGCAGCGTGATGTCGAGCGGGATATCTCCGATGCTAGGGATCTTTACCAGAATATCGTAGCCATCTTGGGGGTGGCGTTTCATGATATTGAACTCTTCATCCGTAAAACGGCCTGGTTTGTTCAATATTTCATCTGCGATCAAAGCTTTGCCGGTATCGTGCAGCAGGCCACCGAGGCCCGCCTGTCGGATCAATTTCTGCTCCATGCCAACAGATTGGCAAAAAGCGACCATCAGAGCACAGACGCTGACCGAATGCAGGAAGGTGTAATCATCCTTATCTTTGATACGCAGCAGACCGATCAGTGCGCCGGAATTGCGCAGGATCGAGTCGGTAATATTTTGCACGACAGGTTCAACGTTGGAGAGTTCAATCGCCTTGCCCAACCTGGCATCACGCATGACCGTTGCAACCAATTGCTGCGCTTCACCTTTGACCTGCTTGGCGCGCGCCACTTCCTCAGAAAATGATAAGCGGACGGGGCGCGGCGGTGGTTGTGTCGCAATATCAGCGATCTTTTGCTCGATGTTGGCTTTTACTTCATCACGGGTTGGCGCATCTTTCGCGTCCAGTCCTCTGCCAGTATCAATATCTACATCGGGGATGCCGGCATCAATGATTTTGCGGATCTCATCATCGGAAGAGATCAAAAAGCGGCTACGCACAAAAGGATGTGACATCCAGTCGCCGCCTAGCGCGTGGATATACATACCCACTTTGAGCTGGCCGCTCTCAATTTTCTTGATGATAGAATGTTTCATCGGTATCTAGCTGGCCTTTAAAGGATCAAATCGCATTGGATGATAATAATGGCATTCAGATTGAATATCCATAAAAACTAGTATTCCGCATCATTGAGGCAACAGCATGGTAGCCAAGTTCTACTTTCAACGCGTACAATGCTGCTGTCGCCCGATTGTAGTCATAGGCGACGGCATGTTTATCCTGCGCGGGTGTAGCTCAATGGTAGAGCAGAAGCTTCCCAAGCTTACGACGAGGGTTCGATTCCCTTCACCCGCTCCAATAAAATCAACAACTTAGCGTATTTTATTGGTTGAATAAGTTCCGCAAAAAATAGAAAAGTTCCGCAAAACTGGAATTTTATTTATTTTGTCGGTTATACAATCTTGCCACCAGCCATTTTGCGCTGAATTTTAAGGGCAGATGAAACCAGTACCACCTATATTTTTCCAGTAACTCACGATGTTCTGTCGTAGCGTCGCACATAGATAGCTGGATTGCCGTGCTTTTTCTCAAAAGAGTGCGCGGTCGTGCCGTGTAGCAAGTGCTAAAATGCGGCCTGCCGAGGAATGACCCTCACCACTCATTGACGCTACCGCTACTAAGCATGTCCGATACCCCCCCTACAGACTCATCCGGCAAGCCGGCACTTTACGACCCAAGCGATCGCCGCATCCGCAGTTTTGTTACGCGCGCGGGGCGGGTCTCGACCGGCCAAATCAAGGCGCTGGAAGCCTTCGGCCCGCAATTCTGCCTGCCGTATGCACCCCAAATACTCGACGTCGATCAGGTTTTCGGTCGCCATGCGCCGACCGTGCTGGAAATCGGCTTTGGCATGGGCGACACTACAGCAACGATTGCTGCCGCTATGCCGGACACCAATTTCATCGGCGTCGAGGTGCATACGCCGGGTGTTGGCAGTTTGTTGAAACTGATCGGTGAGCAGGGTTTGCAAAACTTGCGCTTGCTGCAGCACGATGCATTTGAAGTCGTTACGCACATGATCGCGCCGAATTCGCTGGCGGGCGTGCACATTTTCTTCCCCGACCCATGGCACAAGGCACGGCACAAAAAGCGCCGCCTGATCCAAGCGCCGTTCGTGCAATTGCTGGCGTCGCGGATTGCACCTAACGGCTATCTGCATTGTGCGACCGATTGGCAGGATTACGCCGAGCAGATGCTTGAGGTGCTGGGCGCGGAGCCCACGCTGGAAAACACGGCTGAGGGTTATGCGCCACGGCCTGAATACCGGCCAGTCACCAAGTTTGAAAAGCGCGGTTTGCGACTTGGGCATAGCGTGTGGGATTTGGTATTCAAAAAGCGCTGAGGCTGAGATCCTGGGCGTGACGCCCTTCTTCCGCTGTCTGGTGCGTGCCGTGTTAACGCCTTTATCCATAAAAAATGGGGTCAGAGTAATTTACGCAGAAAAGCACCGCGTAAAAAAACTGCTGACCCCATTTTATTGTTAGTTCGACTATTAACGCGGCGCGTTATTAATTGTCACAAATACTGGATTTTCAGGGTGCCTAAACGGCAAAAAAGCCTGGGAAAGGCCGTTTTTTGCACTCAAATCTCAAGTTTTTGCCGGGGTATGTGCCATAAATTTATGCAGAGCCATATAATACGAGCGGAAGGTAAAATACAGGTAGGAGTATGTTACTAGATGGCGATCGGCGCAGCTATCCCGGGGTGCGGGTCGTATTCCTGGATATCGAAGTCGTCGTAACGGTAATCGAAGATCGATTCCGGCTTGCGTTTGATGATCAGTTTCGGCAAGGGACGGGCGTCGCGTGACAGTTGCACCTTCACCTGATCCAGATGGTTCATATACAGGTGCAAATCGCCAATCGAATGCACGATTTCGCCCGGCTCCAGATCACATTGTTGCGCCACCATGTGCGTCAAGAGCGCAACCGATGCGCCATTGAAAGGGATGCCGAGGAAGGCGTCGCCGGAGCGCTGCGTCAGCATGCAGCTTAGTTTGCCGTTGGCGACCCAGAACTGGTACATCACATGGCAGGGCGGCAGCGCCATCTTGCCTTCGGCGACATTTTCTACCGGCGATTTGGTTTCATCCGGCAGGCACGCGACATTCCACGCATTGATGATGTGGCGGCGGCTGTTCGGGTTGGTGCGTATGCTGGTGATCAGATTGGCGACCTGGTCGATGGTTTCGCCGTTCTCGCCCTTCCATGCACGCCACTGCGCGCCGTAGACCGGGCCCAATTCACCCTCCGGCGTTGCCCACTCATCCCAGATCGAAACGCGGTTTTCCTTCAGGTAGGCAATGTTGGTGCTGCCTTGCAGGAACCACAATAGTTCGTGAAAAATCGAGCGCACATGCAGTTTTTTGGTCGTGAGCAGCGGGAAACCCTTACTCAGATCGTGCCGGTAGCTGCGCCCAAATACGGACAGCGTGCCGGTGCCGGTGCGGTCGCCTTTCTGGACGCCGTTGTCGAGGATGTCTTGTAGCAGGTTGAGGTATTGCGATTCCATGGTCATTCCAAGTCAGATGCGTGATTGTAACGCATCAACTCCAGTCATTCTGGTACGACTTACGCCCCACGACGCATGCGGCGACTAGCATCAACAGTGCAAGCGCCACGGTGATCATGTTGCCGTACAGGATGTATGGCGTGACGCCCTTGTAGCCTTGGACAGATGCGGCGAGCGTGCCACGCGTGTAGGGTGGCAGTTGGGCTGTGACTTTGCCCTTGTGATTGATGACGGCGGTCGTGCCGGTATTGGTCGAGCGCAGCATTGGACGGCCAGTTTCGAGCGCGCGCATCTGCGAGATTTGCAAATGCTGCGGCAGTGCAATCGAATCGCCAAACCAGGCGATGTTCGACATGTTCAGCAGGATGCTCGCTTGCGGTTTGCCGCTGTAATAGCCGGCGGCGATTTGTTCGGCAATTTCTTCGCCGAATAAATCTTCGTAGCAGATGTTCGGCAGCAGCCATTGGTCCTTGAGCGCAAACGGCGCTTGCACGACGTCGCCACGAGAGAAGTCGCCGAGCGGGATGCGCATCAGATTGACGAACCAGCGAGCGCCAGGCGGGATAAATTCGCCGAAAGGCACCAAGTGGTGCTTGTCGTAGCGGTATGGGCGTGCGGCATCGGGTGCTAGGCCGATCACGCTGTTGGTATAGGCTGTCGGTCCATCAAAAATCGGGATGCCGACGACCAGATGGCTGTTGGATTTCTTCACATACGCAGATAGCAGCGGCAAATAATCCGGCGGCAGTTGCTGCGCCAGGATCGGAATCGCGGTTTCCGGCGTTGCGATCAGGTCGGCTGGTGCGGCGGAAATCATGTCGTGATAAAGCGCCAGCGTGTCGCCGATTTGCGTCTGAGAAAACTTCATTTCCTGCGGCACGTTGCCTTGCAACAGGCGTACGCTGACCGCTTGCCCATTGGGTTTGGTCCATTCGATAAATGTAAGCCCATAGCCGATGGCCAGCATCGCGACCGCGAGAAAAAGTGCGCTTAGGCGGAAGTAAGATCGCCGGCTTAGGCATAGCGCCATGCAGCCGGCAACAAACGCCGCACACCAGCCGATGCCATATACACCAACGACGGGCGCAAAGCCCGCCAGTGGGCTGGCTGTGTGCGCGTAGCCGGATGCGACCCAAGGCAATCCGGTGAGTATCCAGCCGCGCAGCCATTCAGACAGTGCCCAGCAGGAGGGGAAAACCATCAACAGCATGGCGGCATCCGGCGCATGCCAGCGTTTTTTTAGCCAGACGCTGCTCATCAATGCTAGCGCTGCGAAGGCACCCAGCGTCAATGCCATCAGGCAAACGGCCAGCACTGCCAGCCAGGACGGCAACCCACCAAAGCGGTGCATGCTGATAAAGAGCCAATACACGCCGCACCCGGTCCAGCCAAAGCCGTAGGCCCAGCCAATCAGTGCGCTGCACCGAGTCGAGTCGGTGTGCAAGGCGAGATGAAACACCAGTGCCAAGGTAGCGATCTGGATCGGCCAGAACCCAAACGGCGCAAACGCCAGCACGCTGAGCGCACCGGCGCCTAGCGCAAGCAGCAATATGAAGAGGGCGTTGGGTTGAGTATTCAAGCAATCAGCCTGTGTGCTCAGCTTGTTAATTATCCAGCGGTTCTGCCGGCGGTGGCGGCGGCAGTTTTTCGACCAGCAACACATGGATCTGACGTGCATCGGTGCGCTGGATTTCAAAGCGTAACTGACCGATTTCAAACACTTCCCCCTTGTGTGGCATACGGCCCAGATGATTCGCAACGACGCCACCGATGGTATCGACATCATTATCCTGGATATTGACGCCTAGGATTTCGTTGAATTGCTCCAATTCGGTCAGTGCGCGTACACGCCAGCGTGGGCCGAATGCGCCCGGCTTGATCGACAGAATGTTGTCGTCCGCTTCGTCAAAATCATATTCATCCTCGATGTCACCGACGATCTGTTCCAGCACGTCTTCGATCGTGATCAGGCCAGCCACACCGCCATATTCGTCAACGATCAGCGCAATGTGGTTGCGGTTGTCGCGGAAGTCGCGCAGCAGCACGTTCAGGCGCTTGGATTCCGGGATAAAGACCGCCGGGCGCAACATGTCGCGCACGTCGAAGCTTTCTTCTTCCATGTAATAACGCAACAAATCCTTGGCCAGCAGGATGCCAATAATTTTGTCGCGGTCGCCATCAATGATAGGAAAACGCGAATGGGCGGCCGCGATCGCTTCCGGCATCCAATCTTCTATCGGTCTGGTGATGTCGATTACTGCCATTTGTGAACGCGGCACCATGATGTCGCGCGCGCACAAGTCAGAAACTTGAAATACACCCTCAATCATCGAGAGGGAATCGGCGTCGATCAGGTTGCGTTCGTGCGCATCTTGCAGGACTTCAAGTAGTTCTGCGCGGTTTTCTGGTTCTGGTGAAATGAGTGCCGAAAGCCGCTCAAACAGGGAACGGTACGGTTTAACTTCACTGGGGTGGTCTGGCATGGGGGAATAACCCGTAATTACGAAGGTTTATAGGATACACGAAATGGCTAGGGGCATGATGCTTTTGCCATAATGGATGATGGACCCGCAAACGGGTCCATCAATCTGGATGCTGCATCGGCAGCTAGGACAACTAGTGTTACTGCTTGACCCAAACCTCGACACGGCGATTGATTTCGCGGCCTTCTTTGGTCAGGTTGCTGGCGACCGGCAGGCTGGCACCGTAGCCGGACACGCTTGCCAGCGTGACGCCGCGTCGGGTCAACTCGTCTGCAACCGCTTTGGCGCGGTCACGTGACAGTTTGACGTTGATCGTAGTGTCGCCGACTGTGTCCGAAAAGCCAAACAGCATGATGGATTTATTTGTTGCCTTGGCATTTTCAACGAACTCAATCACACGCTCCAGATCGCGTACGCCCTTGTTGTCGAGTGAGTGCGAGCCGGGTTTGAAGCGGAAGTTCAAGGACAGGCGTTCCGCGCCAGCCGTCAGACGAGTATAGTCGTCTGGTGCGTCGGACTTGGCCGCTACCTTGCTGGACTGGACATTTAGTTCAATAAAACCATATTGCTTGACGATTTCCTGTCCCGCCTTGGATAGTGCAAATTCTGCAAATTTACGGACGTGTGGATTGTTTTTCTTATCCGGTGTGTACAGGTACAGACGGCGCGCCAACGGATAATCCTCGGTCGCAACGGTCAGGCGGTTTGCGATCAACGGCGCGGTGCCGGTATCGGAGACTGCCAGTGCGCGCGCACCCTTGACGAAGGGCAGACCGACAAAACCGATGCCATCCGGATCAGCCGCGACTTTATCCGACAGCATTACGCTGTCCTCAAAGCGTTTGGCGTCATCGCTCAGCCGCAAGTTGTCCAGCACGATGGACTTGAAAGTGTCGTAAGTGCCAGACTTGTCGTCGCGAGCATACAGCTTGATTTTGCCCGGGCTGCGCTTAAGTTCCGACCAGTCGGTGATGACACCGGAAAAAATGGCGGCGATCTGATCTTTGGTCAAGGCTGAAACGGCATTGCTGCGATTCACGATGACTGCAATGCCATCCAGTGCCAAGACCTGCTCTTTCGATGGTGCAGTCATGTCGCCCAGCAGCGCCAGCTTGGATATTTCTCCAATCTTGATCTTGCGCGAGGACATGCCGATGTCTGCCTTTTTCTCGGACAAGGCGCTAAATGCGGTGCTCGAGCCGTGTGCAGCAATCTGGATGGTGGTCTCAGGCGACGGATTTTTGACATCGACCAGATGGATTTCTTCGGACGACGCGCCTGGAATGCGCTTGACCTCGCTGATACCTTGCTGCTTCATATAAGCTTCTGCCAGCGCGGGCAGCAACTCGCTGCCGATGGTGTTGGAGCCGGCAAATCGCAGCATCGCGCTTGGTTTTTCAAGCTCAGGCGCAGCCGTTTTGGCGGCAGAGGCCGGTGCTGCTGACAAAAACCAGAATAGCCCCAAGCTGCTTGCCAGCAATCCCAGCACAATGCCGGCAAGCTTGGCCGAGTTGGTTGCTGGTATTGATTCGACCTTAAGGTGCATGCCTATGCGGCATTCAGGACAGATAAACGCTTGCCCTTCCTGGATGTGCACCATCTCTTGTTTGTCGGCAACTGAACAATTGCCTGAATTGATACAGTACCCGTGCTTGTAGCTCATGGTTTCCCCTTTCTATGGGAAAAATACGGTTGATCTAATGCGCGGATAGTGAAGCAGAATTGTGACGGCTATATGACGGCCGCATGTGGGTCGTAAAACGCAGCAGCACTAATAACGCGCCGCGTTATTAGTTGTGGTCAAAACCGGGTTTGGAAGACTTACAAACCGGAAAAAATACCAAAAATGGCCTATTTTTCCTCAAAAAATGCAAGTTTTAGTGGGGGTATATGCACAAATATGGCGGAGAGTAATATAAATAGAGCGGGAGGTAAAATACGGGGTGGAGTATATGACCCACGCACGGCTGCTGGCAGGTAAGGCGGATTATGCTGGCAGGTACGGGTTGCCAAAGCCGAGTTTGGCCAGAACCTCGGTTTCTATGTCTTCCATCTCCTCGGCTTCCTCGTCGTCCTCGTGCTCGTAGCCTTGAGCATGCAATACGCCATGTACCAGCAAATGTGCGGCGTGCGCTTCGACCGTTTTTTTCTGTTCTGCCGCTTCGGCAATCAGCACATCGGTACACAGGATGATGTCGGCCAGTACGAGTTCATTGTCGTACTCAAAAGTTAGTACGTTGGTTGCGTAATCCTTGCCGCGGTAGTCGTTGTTCAGCGTACGTCCTTCATCGGCACCAACAAAGCGCAGTGTCAGTTGCGCGGAGTCAAATAGCGCAGCCTTTACCCAGCGTCGCAGCAGCGGGCGGGGCAGGATGTCTTTCAGGCGCGGGTCGGCGTATTGCACTGACAGCGAAAGTTTATTATTGGCGCTTGTCATGTTTTTCCGTTTTTAATTCTGCCGATTCATAAGCATCGACGATGCGGGCGACCAGTGGATGGCGCACCACGTCGGCGCTGGTGAAATGTGCGAATGAAATGCCGCGCACATCCTTCAGTACCTGTATGGCATCGTTCAGTCCGCTTTTTTGGCCACGCTGCAAGTCGACCTGCGTCACGTCGCCGGTCACGACTGCTTTGCTGCCAAAACCGATGCGGGTCAGGAACATTTTCATCTGTTCCGGCGTGGTATTTTGCGCTTCGTCCAGAATCACAAAGGCGTGGTTCAGCGTGCGGCCACGCATGTAGGCCAGCGGTGCGATTTCGATAGTCTGCTTTTCAAACATTTTTTGTGTCTTGTCGAAGCCGAGTAAGTCGTACAGTGCATCATACAAGGGGCGCAGGTAGGGGTCGATTTTTTGCGCCAGATCACCAGGCAGAAAGCCGAGGCGTTCGCCTGCTTCAACCGCCGGACGTGTCAATATGATCCGTTTGACTGCATCGCGCTCCAGCGCGTCAACTGCGCATGCAACCGCGAGATAGGTCTTGCCAGTACCAGCGGGGCCGACACCAAAGGTGATGTCGTGTTCCAGAATCGCTTTCAGGTAATCCACTTGGCGCGGGGTGCGGCCGCGCAAGTCGCTGCGGCGCGTTTTCAGCACGGGACCGATGAGTTCTGATACCGCCACCTCGCTGGCGGGCATGCCAGCCGCGATGTTGGCATCGGCCGCGTGCTGTTCGACCAGCGCCAGTTGAATATCTTCGATCGACACCGGCTTATCTGCTAGCGCGTAGAACTGATCGAGAATTTCAATCGCACGCTCGGCATTCGCACCAGTGATATTGAACTTGTCGCCGCGACGGATAAAGTTGACATCAAGCGCAGCAGAAATCTGCCGCAGGTTTTCATCCAGCGGCCCGCACAGATGCGCCAGCTTGGTGTTGTCTAGCGGTTCCGGGATGAATTGCAGTATTTTCTTGGAGGATTTAGTTTTCAAAAGGTTTTGCCTGTCATTATTAGCATGATTAAATTTAGCTGCGGACCAGTTCGCCCCGCAGGAAATACCCCAGCGATGCGGTGACGGTAACATCCACCAGTTGACCAATCAATTTGTCGCTACCTGCGCCGCCGTCAAAATTGACGACGCGATTATTTTCAGTGCGGCCTTGCAATTCATCCGGATCTTTCTTGGACGGACCTTCGACCAGAATGCGCTGCACGGTGCCCACCATGTCTGCGCTGAGTTTGCGTGTGTTGGTTTCGATTGCTGCCTGCAAGCGATCCAGGCGCTCGCGCTTGACGTCAGGCGGGGTGTCATCAGCCAGTTCCGCTGCCGGCGTGCCGGGGCGTGCACTGAATATAAAGCTGAAGCTATTGTCGTAACCGACATCGTTCACCAGTTTCATCATTGCTTCAAAATCGGCATCGGTTTCACCGGGAAAACCGACGATAAAATCGCTGGATATCGACATATCGGGACGCACTGCGCGAATGCGGCGCACTATGGATTTGTATTCAAGCGCGGTATAACCACGCTTCATTGCCGCCAGAATCCGGTCTGAGCCATGCTGCGCCGGCAGGTATAGATGGCTGACGAGCTTGGGCACCTTCGCATAAGTGTCGATCAGGCGCTGCGTGAATTCTTTGGGGTGGCTGGTCACAAAACGGATGCGCTCAATACCGTCGATCTCGGCGATCACTTCGATCAATAGCGCAAAGTCGGCGGTCGCGCCATCGGCCATTGTGCCGCGATACGCATTCACGTTTTGACCGAGCAGCGTGATTTCCTTCACACCTTGTGCAGCGAGTCCGGTGACTTCGTCCAGCACATCCTCGAAGCGGCGCGATACTTCTTCGCCACGGGTGTAGGGCACGATGCAATAGCTGCAATACTTGCTGCAACCCTCCATGATCGACACGAACGCGGTCGCGCCGTCCACCTTTGCCGGCGGCAAGTGGTCGAACTTTTCGATTTCGGGGAAGCTGATATCGACTTGCGAATGGCCGCTGTCGCGCCGCTCGCGGATCATCTGCGGCAGGCGGTGCAGGGTTTGCGGGCCAAATACCACATCGACATAGGGCGCACGCGCGACGATGGCGGCGCCTTCCTGGGATGCGACACAACCGCCGACGCCAATCACCAGGTCGGGCTTGATCAGCTTCAGCTCGCGCAGGCGTCCGAGATCGGAAAACACTTTCTCTTGTGCTTTTTCGCGCACCGAGCAAGTGTTAAGCAAAATTACATCAGCATCTTCTGGGGTATCGGTGCGGATTAAGCCGTCGCTGGCCTGGAGCAGGTCTGCCATCTTGTTCGAGTCGTACTCGTTCATCTGGCAACCGAAGGTTTTGATAAATACTTTTTTCTGCATGAAATGTCAGGAGATCGATCCGTTTACTGTTACTAAGTTTTTACTGGGTGGCAGGTTTTTGATTTCTTCCGGTGTCAGTATCCAGATGCGGTCGATCAGCTTGTAAGAATCAACGGTGTAACGGATGTCCAGCTTGTCGTTGCTCACCGACCTTCTGAACACGATCATGCCGTTGGTGTTCCAAATCCGTAAGCCGGGTGCTGGTAGATAAGCTACTTCCTCAATGATAATTTTTGGATAGGTGGTAAACGATGCGACACCGTGCTTCGCATTCGCCGGAAATTGCCTTGCCTGCGCATGAGCCGAAAACACCATCAGCGTTAGTGTAAAGCCAGCAAGTAAATGTCTGATTCGCATAGTTGGGTGCCTGCTAATGAGTTAGCCAAGGTGAATAGGGGAGTGTAGCTGAATTTACAGTGCTTGCCAAAAATGGTAGGGCTAATATATAGCGACACGCCAATAATATGCATGTCGTGAGATGAGTGTTTTCAGAATTCAAATAGGAAAGCCTGCCACCGTCGCTATCTGCGCACGGCTGGGTTTTACCAAGGAATATGGTCTGAAGCGTATAGTAAGCAAGGGTAATTCAATGCCTTTCCCAACGCTTGTCACGCATGCTGATGTTTTGCCATTAAGGAGCGCCATAATGCTATTAATTGCTTTACCCGAGCAAATAAAATTCCTTATAGGCATTTTTGCCATTTTGAATCCGCTTGGGGTAATTCCCATTTACCTTAGCCTTATGGCGGGTCGGAGTACGGACGAAATGCATCGGACAGCTTTCAAAACAGCAGTTTCCGTGGCGGTAATCTTGATTCTTGCAGTATGGGTGGGCAATAGTTTGCTGTCATTTTTCGGTATCGGTGTTCCTGCGTTCCGCATTGCTGGCGGACTTCTCGTGTTAATCATTGCCATTGCGATGTTCGATGCAAGAACCAGTCTGGCTCGACACACCCTCGCGGAGCAAGTAGAAGCGGAAACGAAAAATGATATTTCTGTGGTGCCATTAGCGATTCCTTTGTTGGCAGGACCTGGGGCGATTAGTTTGGCTATCGTTGATGCTCACCAGGCAAGTAGCTGGTCAGACAAACTCATATTCAGCGCAGGAGTTGTAGCGATAGCCATAATTGTCTGGGCAGTATTGCGGCTTGCCGAGCCTATAGGTAAGCGTCTTGGTACGGTTGGACTCAACATTGCTACACGGGTGATGGGGCTGATTCTCGCTGCGATGGCAGTGCAATTTATGGCAGACGGGATGCTGGCATTATTTCCGGGTTTATCTCATTGACCCATTTCAAAAAAGAATTGCAATCATTCTGTAAACATCTTTCTGGGTGAATTTTCGGTGCAGTCTAACGTCACCGTAATTCAAATACGGCACTCCTGTTTTTTTGCATAAAGGAAATTTCATGACCAAATTTTTCACCATTTTTTCTCTGACTATTGGGCTTGTATTTATTTTGCCTCAAGTCGCAGCAGAGACTGCATCAGCAGTCCAGAGTTCAACAAAGATAAAGACCACTAAAAAAGCGCCACCAAAGAAAAAGACAATAAAGAAGACTATTACAAAGAAAAAACCAACTACTAATAAAAAAGGGGTAGCGCTTACGTCAACTGGCATGTCCAGCACGTATTACAACTGTGAACAAGGCAACAAACTGACCGTTCTTACAAAACAAAATGAGACACAGCAGGTCACTTTGCGTTGGCATAACCGACTGTATAAACTGCTCCGAGTCAGTACCACGACAGGATCGCATCGATTTGAAGACGCAGACAGCGGTTTAGTGTGGATTGTCATTCCGAGTAAGGGCATATTGTTGGACGCCCACAAGGGCCAACAGCTTGCAAACGAATGTAAGGATGCATCGATTAAAGCTGCTCCTTCGCAGCCCATATGAATTTTAGCAAGTGTTTTTTTATAGTAAATTCAATTTTGGCATCTGCAGTTTTGGCTGGCATAGGCATATCACCTGTGATGGCGCAAAACACGAATACACCTGTCGTTGACCAGCAGCAGCAAGATATCGCTGTGCGAATTCAACAAGGGGTGGCGTCTGGTCGCATCACACCTCCTGAGGCGCAAAACCTCCACCAACGTGAGCGCGAAATCCGAATGCGTGAAAGTCGCTTTAAATCAGATGGATCTATTGGTCCACAAGAGCGGCAACAATTAAGGCAGGATTTGGAGGCCCTTCGTGCTGAAGTTGAACGAACAATCGCTACGCCTCGCGTTGTTGTACAACCGGCCGACAATACCCCTGTTATTGATCAGCAGCAGGAAGATATCCGGGGTCAAATTCAAAATGCTGTTCAGACAGGCCGTATATCTGAAAGACAAGCGCGTAGATTGAACCAAAGAGTACGCACGATTGAACGCTTGGAAGCCCGCTTCAAGTCGGATGGTGTTGTTACGCCGCAAGAACGACGTCAATTACGTAGAGAATTAGCTTCTTTACGTAGTGATGTAGAGCGAACTATTCGTAATAATCGTCGTTGATTCTATTGGTGAAAGTGGGGTAGACACATCAGGATAATTTTCGACAGTTAATTTGAATGTCTCCACGCCACCCCATCAGCTTAGCGGTTGATGGGGTGTTCTGCTTTTTAGTTTATAGATTGGCTAAGTGGAAGTTGCATTCAACTAGCCATGCTTGGATTTAATTGCCTCAAGCAGTGATAAGGAATTAGTAAGCAATTGCAAAATCAGGTCGACGCGGATCCAGTCGAGCGCTCAATCTGCATTCTCAGACGGCTCAGGCGATTTGCGAGGAATATGCGCAATGGCGTTCCGACAAGAAACGAGCCTTTCTGCGCTATCGCGGCAAAAGGCATCTCGGTTGGGTACCGTTCAAAGCATCGGGCATTCGTATGAATGAAGGCGGCTTCGTCTATCAAAAGCGCCTGTGCAAAGCGTAGATCAGTAGGGACTTGCCTGGAGGGTGCTGTCGTCAAAACCGGTTCGTTTTCGTGTGAATCACAGAAACAGCCCCTGGAAATATGGGATATATCAAGAGAAAATAGGGGAAAGTCTGATACTCTTAATAAATCATTGCTGTCCTGACTTTCCCCTGCGGTTTTGATAAAACTGATCCATATTTTTTAATGAATATATTGAGGCTCACATGAAAAAACTATTCCTTGTTCTGGCGGTGCTTTTATCGTTCAGCACATTGTCGATCGCCCAGCCAGCAGGCCCAGAGAGTGACCATCAAGAACGTCGAGCGGATTCACCCAAGAAGGAAATGAAGGACAAGAAAGTCAAAAAAGCGAAGAAGGTAAAGAAGGCCAAGAAGGACGATAAAAGGTATCCATCCGATCGCTACTATTACAATGAACAAGAAGGTCGCCACTATCACCGATATTATCTGCCTAGCCATCGCAACGTGCGTTGCAATGATGGCGCAGTTGTTCGTGCAAAAAAGAAGAACGCATGCAAAAAGCACGGCGGCGAACAATACTATTGGTAATCAATCGTTCGTAGCATTAATGCCACGAATAAGTTGAGGTTGCGCCATTCCAACCCTCCCCCGCTTGCGGGAGAGGGGTTTTCTGTAACCGGCTCGAAGTTGCTTGCTCAAACCTAGGCGACTCAACTTCTTGGACCGCAAATAAAAAACTCACTTTACTAAACTCGGAAGGCGGCAGTCAGTCAAACCGGTTCTAAATCCGCACCTTAATAAATTTTAGATGGGACAACAACTCCTTTGAGTAACAAGGAAATCCCACTTTTATTGTCCCTATTGGGTAAGAAGAATTACCTACATCATACGTATATCCTAACGAACCCAATCGATCCCTGAATTAATGGCAACAGGAATGCGCTTCCGGCCAAATTCGTCTACTTTTTCATCAAACCAACCCGCAATTCTGGTTCCGCAATCTGGGCAGCAGCCATCAGGTGCAAGTCGATACCTATTTATCTGAAACCAGTCGCGAACGATTAATTCTGCATGACATTTTGGGCAGAAGGTCGTATCGCCTTCAGTATGGTGAACATTGCCGGTGTAGACATAATTCAGCCCGGCCTTTTGAGCGATGTTTCGCGCGCGAACGAGAGTTGCGGTCGGGGTCGGTGGAACATCCGCCATTCTGTAGTCTGGACGAAATGCGGAAAAATGCACGGGAACATCCGGCCCCAGCTCGTTATGAATCCACTGGGACAGGGCAGTTAACTCTTCATCCGAATCGTTCTTGCCGGGGATCAGCAGGGTCGTGATTTCCAGCCACACATTGGTCTCATGTTTCAAATACTTCAGCGTATCGAGCACCGGTTGCAGGTGCGCACCCGTAAGCTTGAAGTAAAACTCTTCGGTAAATGCCTTCAGATCAACATTGGCCGCATCTATTTTCGAAAAGAAATCCCGCCTGGATTGATCATGCATGTAGCCTGCCGTGACGGCGACTGTTTTGATGCCGTGGGCATGGCATGCGTCGGCCACGTCCATCGCGTATTCAGCGAAGATCACCGGATCGTTGTAGGTGAAGGCGACGCTCTTGCAGTTGTATTGTTTGGCAGCGAGCGCGATTTCTTCGGGGGAAGCCTGATCCATCAGCCTGTCCATGTCTTTTGACTTACTGATGTCCCAGTTCTGGCAGAATTTGCATGCCAGATTGCAGCCAGCAGTGCCGAAAGACAAAACACTTGAGCCAGGGTAAAACTGATTCAGCGGTTTCTTTTCGATGGGGTCGATACAAAAACCGGATGAACGGCCATAAGTTGTGAGGATCATCTGATCGTTTTTGCGCATGCGAACAAAGCAGGCGCCCCGCTGCCCATCGTTCAGTTTGCAGTCCCTGGGACACAGGTCGCACTGCATCCGGCCGTCCTCGGCCCAATGCCAGTATTTAGCAATATGGTCTGCAATTTCCATGAGTTACTCGTCCGGTGAGTCAGCTTCGGCCCATTTCTGAACCCGGTAGCGATAAATTCTAAGGTCTTCAGCCCAGAAATTACCGGGCAAGCCCGCCTTCTGTTTGAGATGCATCATGAATTCAGCTGCGGATGGCAGTTGTTCCCAGACTTGTGGCAGAAACGTGCCGCGATAACGGCCGTATTCAATCACGACACCATCAATCCCTGGTTGCAGTTGTTCATAGACATTCGCCTCGCTGGTGAAGGCCAGCGGTTCTTTCGACGTAAGGATAGATACCTCAATTTGAGTGATGTCGAGTTCACTCAGAGTCAGCGGTGAAAAGCGCGGGTCGCGCAGTGCTGCCGCCTGAGCATTTGCTTTTACGTCGTCCAGCAATGGTCGATGGGCCTCGATTGTTCCGATGCACCCACGCAGTTGCTTGTTTTGCTTCAGGGTCACAAAACAGGCGCCTTGTTCTTTAAGCCATAGTTCAGACTCTGGCACATTGAATGGGTTACCCAACGCCGTGGAAATAGACGAGCGAGCTATGGGGAGCAGCACCTGACCTCGGTTTGCCATATCTTCATTCATGGGGTTTATCCTCGACGAAAGCAAACGAGGCGTAGCCCACTACACGGTTCCTGTCTCCGGCCGTGTCTCCGGAATTGCAAAGTTTGATCAGTTGAGAGTGCAGGTGATGACGCTTGGCGCAAAGTAGAAAGCCGTTGATGGGAACTGCCCCGCAGGCCTGATCGTGGGTGCGAAGCGGTTCCAGTGAAAGAATGCGGTCAGCGGTGTCCCTGTCAATCACGCATGCTTCCTCATAAGGAAGAAAATGCGACAAATCCGAACTGATGACGATGAGCGTCTCTGGACCGCCCCAGAGAAGATCCAGCACTTCGGCAACTTCAGCCGAGCTGGCCTTTCCTACCGCGAGTGGTACCAGTTTGAATTCTCCCAGAACGCTTTGCAGGAAGGGGAGTTGAACCTCGAGCGAATGTTCGGCAGCATGGGCAGAGGGGCTAATCTCGACCTGTTTGAGTCCCAAAATGATTTTGATTGCTTCCTTGTCGAGTTCGACGGTGCCCAATGGCGTTGCGAAGGCATCCACATCTGGCAGGGCTAATCCTCTTACTGGTACTTTATGCACAGGACCAAGTAAAACAACGCGGGTAATCGCGACGGCGCTTTTCGCTAGGCAGGCATAAGCCGCAGCTGCGGTTGCCCCAGAGTAAATATAGCCGGCGTGCGGCACGATGAGCGCTTTAGGGCAGTAATTAATCGAATTTGGGGTTGCCGATGTCAGCAAAGCGCGTACACCGTTCTCCAGCAACTCTGGATGCGATGGATAAAATGTACCGGCGACTGCTGGTTGGCGAATAGTTTGCACATTGACCTCCATGCTTATCATTGCTCAGTAATCTTTATGGGTCTTAATTTGTAGATTTAAATAGACACCCTCTCAACACCACTGTATTTAATTCAAGAGTGGATCATTAGTTTGCAACTTTGAATCTTTTGCTGCTAACGTCTTAATAACGAATGCTGATCCGTCACGCTAGGGAAAAACGTATTTTGGCGGAATTGAGGCTAACGATTCAGATGGATAGTGTGCTGCAGATTTGCTGAAACTTCCAAAATCTCTGCTGCAAATTGAGCTCTTTTAATACACAAACCAGTAAAAAATACCCTAAAATATAAAAAATAATTACCTAGCGGATCTCTCCGCTAAGCCATTGATTTAATTGGGCTACTCTCCAAGTTTTCTGGTGGGATAGGTGGAATTTAATAGAGCCTTGAAACCCTTATAGATAAACGGTTTACAAATACCATGATTGAAATATACCCGCACTGATATCCGCAAAAATATTTTCTCCCTTAAGGCTGCCTCGCGCGCGGAACGATCTGCCTCAAGCAATCTTATGCGTGCTGCGACTGTTGTTGCACTCTTAGGATTCCTTAGGGTTTTTATTCGCCCAGCACCTCCTTACCCTGCCCAAAATAAATAACCCCGCCGAAGCGATGTCATTCTAATGCGGAAAAACCTAATACATGCTATCGCCAAGAATCACTTGCACTTGTTTTTAATTTGAGCGGTTTCAATAGCCTCGCATTCGCCTTTCCATTTGTTTTTTGGCTCAATCACTCGCTGCATTGATGCGGCGTCAACCAGTTTGAAGCTGCACCATCCCAATCCTCTCCCGCAAACGGGAGAGGATTTTTAGTTGGTCGAATGCTTCTGCAAGTGTAAATCAGCGCACAAGAAATACACTTCTTCAATCTCATCGTCAAACCCGGCACACGTGGGTGTTTCTTCTTTCGACTTGTCCTACATCAATTCCTGATCTTCTCACTGCTTTACTATCTTTCTCATTATCACTGCAAGTGCTGTGATAATCGATCTTGAAGTTAAAAATACAAACTGCAATTTGATTCGTATATTTGTTTATCCATTCAAAAATAATCGAGGCTTAACATGAACAAAGATCAAGCAAAAGGCGCAGCAAAAGACATCGGCGGCAAACTGCAAGAAGAAGCCGGTAAGATTGTAGGCAGTAAGGAGCAACAAGCGAAAGGACTCAAGAATCAGATCGAAGGTAAACTCCAAAAGGGATTGGGAGACCTGAAAAAAGTCGTAGAAGACGTTAAAAAAAATAAGTAGGGTTATCGCACAAGCTGGTGCAACCGCGATTTATCTATTTCCATAGACTCGGCTTACGCCGGGCGTTTAAGCCCAGCTACTCAGCACGCTTTAGTGGGTGATAACCTTCTGGAATTAGAAATAGTCTGGCGGGCTAGCTGCAGCGGATAGTTGGGTAATCACCCTGTTATAAACGGAGTGGTTACCATGGAACTTGCCAAAACCGCTACCAAATATTAACTGTTGCAGTTGGTATTTGAAACCGCCAAGAATGGGGTGACCAAATGAATCATATCTACAGATCGATCTGGAACGACAAAACCGGCAATTTTGTAGCCGTTTCCGAAATCACCAAAAGCGCTGGCAAAAAAACCTCGTCATGCGCCAACGGCGTAAGTGCTAGTTCGCGCTTTACCCTGAAAGCCATAGTCGTTTCCCTGCTCATGGCATTCGGCGGGGTTGTTTATGCGCTACCTGTGGGCGGAGTCGTGTCGGCAGGTGGTGCCACCATCAGCAGCGGTACGAGTCAAATGACGATCAACCAGTCCACGCAGAACGCAGTGATCAACTGGCAAGGCTTCAACATCGGATCTGGGCAGGCTGTGCAGTTTGTGCAGCCCAATAGCAGTTCGGTGGCACTTAACCGGGTGCTGGGTTCAGATCCTTCGAGCATACTAGGCAATCTTTCGGCTAATGGCAAAGTGTTCTTGGTGAACCCGAACGGCATCCTGTTCGCCAAGGGCGCACAAGTGAATGTGGGCGGACTGGTTGCGTCCACGCTCAACATCAGCAACACCAACTTTATGGCCGGTAACTACATATTTTCCGGTACCGGCGGTACGATACTCAATCAGGGATCGATTCACGCTGATGGCGGCTATGTTGCTCTGCTGGGTGCCAACATCAGCAATGAAGGTGTGATTTCGGCCAAACTGGGTACGGTGGCGCTCGCGGCAGGCAACGCGGTGACCCTTGACGTGGCCGGTGATGGCTTGCTTAACGTCACCGTGAACCAGGGCGCTGTCAAGACGCTGGTACAAAACGGCGGCCTGATCCAGGCCGACGGTGGACAAGTGCTTTTAACTGCACGGGAAGCGGGAAATCTATTGCAGAGCGCAGTGAACAACACCGGCGTGATTCAGGCGCAGACCATCGAGAACCACAACGGCACAATCAAGTTGCTGGGTGATATGCAAACTGGCACTGTGAACGTGGGGGGTACGCTGGACGCATCCGGCACGGGCGCGGGGCAGACTGGCGGCAGCGTCACGGCTACGGGCCAGCACGTCGGCCTATTCGGCGCGCACATCAATGCTTCCGGCGACTCAGGCGGCGGGACAGTACTCATGGGCGGCGATTTACATGGTGCGAATGCTGCCATCCAGAATGCCTCCGCGACTTACTTGAGCGCGGATTCCACCATTACCGCTGACGCTATCACCAATGGCAGCGGGGGCAAGGTGGTATTGTGGTCAAACGACTCGACCCGCGCCTACGGCAGCATTTCGGCACGCGGCGGCGCACAGGGCGGTGATGGCGGTCTGATTGAAACCTCCGGCCACTGGCTGGATGTGGCGGGCGTCAATGTCAATGCCGGCGCTTCAAACGGCAAGCACGGCACATGGCTGCTCGACCCAGCCGACATAACGATCACGAGCTCGACATCCAACGGGACATTCAGCGGCGGCAACCCCGATGTTTTTACGCCGGACAACGGCGCGGTCACGTCCAGTGTGAATGTCGCCACCATCAAATCCGCTCTGGAGGCTGGTAGTGATGTGACGATCAAAACGGCAAACGTTGGTGGAGCAGGGAGTGGCGATATAACTGTAACCTCAGAGGTTACCTGGACAGGAGCGGCCGGTACCCCGACCACGCTGACGTTGAACGCTATTCGGGACGTTAACGTAGGTGCAGCAATTACGGCAATTTGGGGGAACTTTGTGTCGATCGCCGGGGGCGATGTAAAAATGAATGCGGCTGTTAAGACGACCAATGGAAACATTACATCGACCGCAGTAGGAAATGTAAACGTGAATGCGGCTATTACGACAGTCACTGGAGGTTTTACAGCGAACGCCGGAAACAATGTGATCGTGGCTGCGAACATCATGACGACCGCTGGCGACGTTATTCTGCGAGCCGACAATGATGGCACTGGACCGGGGGTTGCCGGCGGCACCGTGTTCTTTAATGCGCCTGGCACAGTTATCCTCAATACCGGCATCGCCTACATTTATTACAATCCGGCCTTGTATAGCGCGCCGAATAACTATATACCCAACTTCACCGGCAACGGCACGGTTAAACCCTACATGTGGGTGTTCGCGCAGGGCAACAACAAGACGTACGACGCTACACCAGCAGCTACGCTCTCATTCAAGGGTGATCCCACCGCCGGTGGTGTAGTCACGTTGGATCCCGGCACCGCCACTTTCAATGACAAGAACGTAGGAGTTGGCAAACCAATTATCTATAGCGGCTATGCACTTGGGGGAGCAGACAAAACCAACTTTGCCCTCTATTCTCCTTTAGGCGCAGCGGTTGGTTCAGGGACTACAACTGCGGATATCACCAAGTTGGACACCAACATCAGCGGCACGCGGGTTTATGACGCGACTGCGACGGCGGCGGCGGCGAATCTGGGCACGGTAAGCGCACTGCTCGGCAGCGACAATGTCACGGTCACCGGCTCAGGCACGGTAGCTGACAAAAATGTGGGCTTGAACAAGGGGGTCACCCTCGGCAGCCTGGCTCTAGGCGGTACCGATGCGGGTAACTACAATCTGGTCAACGGCGCACTGACCATCACCAAGTTGGACACCAACATCAGCGGCACGCGGGTTTATGACGCGACTGCGACGGCGGCGGCGGCGAATCTGGGCACGGTAAGCGCACTGCTCGGCAGCGACAATGTCACGGTCACCGGCTCAGGCACGGTAGCTGACAAAAATGTGGGCTTGAACAAGGGGGTCACCCTCGGCAGCCTGGCTCTAGGCGGTACCGATGCGGGCAACTACAATCTGGTCAACGGCGCACTGACGATAACCCCATTGGCGATGATCGGCAGCATCACGGCGGCCGACAAGGTCTATGACACGACCACAGCAGCGGTAATCACCGGGCGCGCACTCGCTGGAATCCTCGGCACCGACGTGGTGACCTATACCGGTGGTACGGCGACTTTCGACAACCCGGCTGTGGGCACAGGAAAGACGGTGACGGGTACCGGACTGGGTCTCTCTGGTGCTGACGCAGGCAATTACACGGTCAACCCTATTGCGGCAACGACGGCGAACATCATCCCGGCAGTAGTACCGCCAGTAGTACCGCCAGTAGTACCGCCAGAAGTACCGCCAGAAGTACCGCCAGAAGTACCGCCAGAAGTACCGCCAGTAGTACCGCCAGTAGTACCGCCAGTAGTAC